>Ga0302320_10000652_pt1 | contig 82726 bp, 56 predicted proteins | sample Bog_T0_3_FD_202130 | JGI IMG/M metagenome (GOLD analysis project Ga0302320, IMG submission 202130) | Peat permafrost microbial communities from Stordalen Mire near Abisko, Sweden - Bog_T0_3 | ecosystem: Environmental > Terrestrial > Soil > Wetlands > Peat | place: Sweden: Abisko, Stordalen Mire...
CGCGGAATTCCCGCATCGCTTGCCGGTAGGCGTCGGTGGAGAAGTCGCCCACCGATGCGTGTTGAACGTAGACATTCGTGGTTCCCAGGGTCAGATTGGCGAAGTGGGCGCTGAGGCAAAAGTCGATGTCGTACAGGTGAAAGGTGAATCGCGGGTCAAAGCGAACGTTGCCGATCGTCAACATGTCGATGGCGAGAAACAAACCGTCCATCACCACGCAGCGCCGCGGCGTCGGTCCAAAATGATACCAGTTCGCCATACCGTTGCCGACAAGGTGTTCCACCGATCCGGACAGACATTCGCGCGGCCACACCGGCCAGGCGTAGTGTGGCGTTTGCAGGTCGAAGTTGAACTTCGACGAGCCCACCAGGCCCACCACGTTGAAACTCCGCGCGGCCTCATTCACTTTTTCTCGCACGAAGATGTCGGCAATCGTGACGTCGGAATGCACCAGCACGAGGATCCGATCGGTGAGCGCCAATTTGTCCAGGTATTCGTTATAGCACTCAGGTAAGCCGCGGCGGTTATTCTCAAAGAAGAAATAGTCGCAGATTCCCAGTTTTTCCAACGCGCGGTACAGGGCCGTCTCTCCCTTGCGACCCGCCGTGCAGGAAACGAAGAATAGATCTCTCATCGGTCGGTCACCTCAATTACCCGATCTGCCGGACCATTGCCCGCATCGGCCTCCCGCCCACCTTCCCCCTCACACCAGCGCCGCCACATCGCGCGGTGGGCGGCCTCGATATTCCCCGCAAGACGCGGGGCATCCATCAACGCGGCAGTCGAAACGAGTCGAAACGGCGACGCAGCTAGTGCCGTTTCAACTGAGTGAGTTTCTTCTTGTCCAGATCTGCTAGGACGAACACCCTTATTGGTTAGGCAGCGGTGCTAGCACGGGAGTTCCAGACTTTCATGACCCTTTCAATTCTGCCTGGTTTACCAGCCTTATTGCGGAGATCGCGAAAGTCACTCACTGGAAACGGCACTAGCTTGCAGGTTCATGCCAATAAGTCGCTGCGTCCGCGTCTAAACTTCCTTTAAGCTCGCCCGCGGGGAGATCGCAATGAGGCGCTCGGCCAACCACGTCTCCCAGTCCCTCGCGCGTTGAGTCCACGTATAATGCGTGTTGGCAAAGTCCACTTGCCGGCGCAACCGCTCCTCGATGTCCGAGTCGCTTCCTCTCAGGTGCATTTCGAGCAAGGTGATGACCGCGTCGCGAAATCTCTGACAGTATGCGGCCTTCCCATCGGCCATTGAGATGAGACTCCCGAAGCCGGCCGTAGTCTCGGGCAATGCACCCAAATCACTGGTTACGATCCCGCACCCGGCGGCCATCGCCTCCATGACCGCAATGCAGGACGTCTCGGCGAAGGTGTTCGGGTAGGTTAGAGCGGCAACGCGCCGCAATTCGTTGGCCAATTGACTCTGCGCGATGGAGCCGCAATATTCAACCCCCTCAGTTTCACGACACGCGCGATAGAGCGCACCAAATTCGTGCGCGTCGGCGTCCTCGGTGAACTGGTAGACCTTCATGCTGGAGTAGACCTTCAGTCGCGTGCCGGGCAACGCGGCGCGGATTTCGGGAAACACCTCGAGAAGGACTTTCAAACCACGAAACGGGGTGCTGGTATAGGCCAGCACCGGCGGCATGCTCTTCTCGCGGCAAATGCTTGCGCCCGATGGAAACATTCCCTCAAACGCCGGCGCGACCGCATTTTGACAAACGATGGATCTTTCGTGTTTGATGGGAAACTTGCGAAGATACTGCGACCGCTGCCAGTTACTCACGAAGACAAACCGGTCATAGCCGTCACACACCGCGGGGTCGGCCAAGTGCTGAACGACCGGCATGTCGGGAGCATGCCCAGTCCACAAGACGAGAAGCGGGGCCGGGCCGACGTCCGCCCGCAGTTTGCTCGGCGGCAGAACGCCGTTGAGCACGATACAGGCATCCAGTTTGAGCGATTGAAGGATCTCCGGGGTGGTCATCGAGGCGGCCATACAGCGAACACCGCGATAGAGGCCCGGTGTCGTCGTATTGGTCAGCAGACTGACGTGGTGCCCGCGCGAGGCCAGGGCCCCGGCCAGATAGCACAATGCTGATTGGGACCCGCCCAAAGGCTGCTGGTACACGCTCTCGATGTTGTAATCCCACGTCAGGGGATCCACAAACAACAGCCTCATGCCGTCGGGCCTTCCGCTCCCGCTTCGACGATTTTCGTCTGCGCAGCCCCCCCCGGCGCGCGCCGCATTTGGACCTAACGGAGTTTGCCGTGACGCGCCCCCTCCGTGTGACCCCGCCAACGAAGAGTCTTCAACCGAATCTGTGGTTTGAAAATGGGGTGATTTCCGGGACTCTGTAGAATATCCTATCCTCTGCTCCCATACGTCCTGCAATATTGACATCAAATTGGTCGCAAGGCGATTCCCGTCGCAAAGGGGCGAGGCGGCCATCCGTTCCCGTAAACCCGCCCGCAGCACGGCCATCTTCCCCTGGTCCTCGAAGGCGGCGCCCAGGTTGTTGTTTGCCTCGGCATTGTCGGGCATCAGTTGCAGAGCGCGGCGGCAACAGGCGATTGCGTCGTCCAGCTTTCCCTGCCGCCAAAAGACGGAGCCCAGGTTGCCGTACGCATCGGCACAATCCGGCTTCAGGTCAATGGCTCGCCGGTAAGAGACGATGGCCCCATCCAGCTCCCCCAGGTCCTTCAAGGCATTGCCCAGGTTGTAGTAGGCATCGGCAAAATCGGGCCTCAGTTGGAGTGCCCGGCGGCAGCAGGTGGCCGCTTCGGCCAGCTTTCCTTGTCCGAAGAAGGTGACGCCGAGGTTGTTGTGTGCCTCGGCGAAATCGGGCTTCAGCTCGACAGCCCGGCGGTAGCAGTCGACCGCTTCCCCAAGCAGCCCTTGTTCTCTCAAGGCGTTGCCCACGTTGAAGTGGACCTCGACAAAGTCCGGTTGCAATTGCAACGCACGCCGGTAACATGCGATCGCTTCGTCCAGCTTCTGCGACTCCTGGTAAACCCGCCCCAGGTTGAGGTGATACGGGGCCGCGTTTGGGTTCACGGTGATCGCGCGAGCGATATATGCCGCGGCGGTCTCGGGTCGGCCAAGTTGGGCGTTCAACACGCCCAGAAAGTGCAGCGCGTCGGGCTGCTCCGGCTCGACCTGCAAAATCCGCTGATAGATCTGCTCCGCCGCCTCGAGCCGGCCGGCCTGATGATGCTGCAAGGCGATCGCCAATGCCTCGGAAATGGTTGCCATAAACCATATTATGGCGAAAGAAGACCCGCGCCGCAACGGGTTTTACCGGGCTGCCCGAACCGCCGAACCGCACGCGGTCTCCTTGCAGCGCATGTGCGGCTGGGATAGAGTGAAGGGGGTGAAGGCGCGCGCCGCTTCATCGAAATCGGCTCGCTACTACGGCGAGCCGGGTCGGGCCGGAAGGCAGGGGACACGCGAAGCAGCGACGAGTGGATATGCGAATTGAAATCGTCACCATGTGGTACAACGAGGAGTTCCTGGCTCCTTTTTTCCTCAACCACTACCGCTACGTCGAGAAGATCCATTTGCTGCTGGACGTCGATACCACCGACGCCACGGCCCGGATCTGCGCGGGCTATCCCAATGTGGCCATCGAGCCGTTCCGTTTTCCGGACATGATGGACGATCTCATCAAGTCGGCGATGATCACCAACGTCTACCGGAGCCTGAACTGCGACTGGGTCTTTCTCGTCGATTGCGACGAGTTCATTTTCCCGCTCCCTTTGGGCTCCGACCCCAAGCAGTTCCTGGAGCAGGAGACCCAGAGCGACCTGATGTTCGCCCAGATTTGGCAGGTCTACCGGCATCGGACCGATGCGGACCTCGATCCGCACCTGCCGACGATCCTTCAGCGCCGGCATGGCGATCCCAACGTGACCACCGGGACCAACGCCGAGTATTGCAAGCCGATTGTGGTGCGTCCCGGACTGGAAATCCGCTGGGCGCCCGGCTGCCACAAAGCCGTAAGCACGCAATCGACCCGCATTTCCGCGCGGCATTTTTTCGGGACGCATTGGGCGATGGCCGATCCGGCATTCGCCGTCCAACGGCGGGTTGTGGGTCGAAAACAGCGTCAGAGCCAGATGAACCTCAAAGGCGGATTGTCCAAACAGAACCACCACATCACCGCCGAGCAAATCATGGCCGAGTGCGATCGGCACCGCGACGATCCGCAGTTATTCTGAGGTACGGCGGCCCTCCGGCTCGCAAGGTCCGTATGGATAAGCTGCAGGACACGAACGGCAGGGCTCAGTGCGCCGCTGACTGGCCGATGCTCGTTGGCGTCCATCCGAGCAGCGTTGCCGAGGCGTTCGCGGCTCCGCTTCGTTTTCATCGACAGGACGCTTTGTAGTGCGGCGATTTATCGCCGCTTTCGAGCGCCGATGGATCCACGCGGCGCTCCGTTGGGGCGGAAGGGGGCGATCGCCACGAGACAAAGGCGGCGATGAATCGCCGCACTCCCAAACGTCGCCGCAAGTGCGCGCCGCGTAGGGCCACGAAAGGAGGACGGGCTCGATGGACGGCCTGGCGGAATACGAATACCCCTCACCCCCGGCCCCTCTCCCGCAAGGGGAAAGGGGAGTTGTGTTAGGGCCTCTTTCGCAAGGAGAGGGGAGTTGTGCTGGGGCCGTTACGGGCGTTGGGGCGCGGCGGCTGAGAGACGCCGCGGGCGTGGTTGGCCGGCAGGCCACGCCCTTCGTTCCTCAGGGACGTGCCACCGAATGCGAGCGCCGCATTGCGACGCGGGCACTTCGCTCCGCGGCCCGCCAGAGAACGCGCCGCCAGCCGCCGCGCGCTCACTTCGCCGGCCGTTCGGCAGATTCGTCGAGGATCTTGCCGGGCTTCTGGATTCGCAGGATGTTGGGGCGGGCGTGGGTGGAGAAGATGTCGACGTTGATGTGCATGCCCGCCTTAAGAGTCTTGATGAAAGCGACGTCGTCGGCCGAAGGGGCCGTGGTCTTGGTGCCGGGGACGATCGGTGTCCGCACGCCGAGGGTGATGGTCTTGCCGATCAGCTTCGAGCCGTCGTTCTGCGCCGCGTAGCGGGGGTCGGCTTTGGCCTCGGAAATAGTCAGATCGAAGGACAGCCCGGTGCGCTGTGGCGACTTGACGGCGCCCGTCACATTGCCGCGGAAGCCGTTGGCCTCGACGGGATTGGCCTGCGCCGTAAGGTCTAAGAGAAGAACGAAACCGACAACGGCCAGCGCAAGACATAGTCGTTTCATGTGAATCTCCCGAAGCGAAGAAAGGACAGGAAAATGGTAAGGGCCCGTGCGCGCCTGCCATCGGCTACCCACACAGTGACGGTCGGCCCCGGACTTGTCAAGAGGGCCGCGGGCCGGCGAAGGCGAAACAGCGGCGCAAGCGCGATTTGCATCCCAGGCATAAAACTCCTGGGCAAGGGAATGGAAAACAAAACCGGGAAGTTGTTATTCGGCCAATCCCAAGCGAGACCGAAGAGTACTGGCGACACGGCATTGCCACCCGCCGCGTTGTTGGACCTCGCCTGCCAATCGCTGCACGACGGCGGGGCATTCCGGGCGCACCACTTGTACCGCAGTTACGGACCAAGCCATTCCTGACAAGTCTGGCGATCCGAAGGAAAGAAAACAGTCCCGGCGGTCAGTTTGCGTCCGCGGCGGGTCCGTTCGGCGGCTGGCCCGGATCGTGGAGCACGACCGTGAAGGTGCTGCCCACGTCGGGCCGGCTCTCGACCCGGGCGTCGCCGTTGTAGAGCAGGGCGATCTTCTTGACGATCGACAGCCCCAGGCCGCTGCCGACGATGTTCTGCGTCTTCTCGTTGCGGATCCGCACGAATTCGCCGAAGAGCCGGGCGGTTTCCTCGGCGTCCATGCCGATCCCCGTGTCGCTCACGGCGATGGACACCGCGCCTTCGTGCTTGGAGATGGCGATGTCGACACGGCCGCCCGCGCGGTTGTACTTGATGGCGTTGCTCAACAGGTTGTTGAAGACCATCTCGATCTCGCCGCGGTCGGCCGTCATGGTGAGCGGCGCGCCGGGCTCGACGTGCATGCTCACGTTGGCCGATGCGGCCCGAGGCAAGAGCGTTTCCATCGCCGTGCAGGCCACCTGGCGAAGGTCGACCTCGGCCAGTTGCCGGTTGCGCTGCCCGGATTCGATATGGGTCAAGTCCAATAAGTCGGCGATCAGCTTGCGCATCCCTTCCATGCGGACGATGCTGCGGTCGAGGATCTCGTCGTAGGCGGCCGGGTCGCCGCCGAGCGCGCGGCCCTTGATCATCTGCAAATAGCCTTCCACGGCATTCAGCGGCGCTTGCAGCTCGTGGCCGAGCACGCGGATGAACTGGAAGCGGACCTGCCGCTTCTCTTCGGCCAGCTTGCGGGCTTGCTTGGCCAGCACCAGCCGCGTGGCCGCTTTGCGGACGGTGCTCTTGAGCTCGTCGGGGGTGAAGGGTTTGGCAAGAAAGTCGTAGGCCCCGCGCTTCGTGGCCGTCACCGCGGTCTCGATCGAAGCGTAGGCCGTGATCATGATGGTGAGCATGTCGCAGGGCAGGCCGTGGATCTGGTCCAACACGTCCAACCCGCTGATGCCGGGCATTTTGTGGTCCAAGAGCAGGATGTCGGGCGGGGTCTGGCGGATGATCTCCAGGGCCCGCTCGCCGCTTTCCGCCTGGTCGACGGTAAAATTCACTTCATCATGGACGTCGGCGACCTGGACCGTGAAATCGCGGAGCGTCCGCGTCACGCCGAGGCGCATCCCCAGTTCGTCGTCGGTCACCAGCACCCGGATTGTTTCCATGATTTGCCCGCCAGCAGGTGCGTCAGTTGTTCAACAGCCGATCGATTTCGCCCTTGAGCTGCTCGAAGCGAATGGGCTTCGACAAGAGCGCGTCGGCGCGGATCCAGGAGCGCTCGGCGTCGGTGCCCATGTCGAACTCCAAGCCGGTTTCACTGTTGACGGAAGTCACCATGATGACGGGGATCGAGGGGTCCTTCTTGCGGATGCGGTAGCAGAGCGTGAAGCCCGTATCCGGATTATCCATCATCAGGTCGACGACCGCCAGATCGGGGCGGTGTTGGGCCAGTATTTCTTCGGCCTGGCGTTGGCCCGCGGCGGTGAGCACGTGGAACCCGGCCGCTTCGAGCTGCACCTTTTGCTGGAAAAGAAAATCGCCGTCGTCGTCCACCAAGAGGACGGTCCGCGGGTCGCGATTGGGCGTATTGGTTTCTTGCGTCATGTTTGCACCCTCCCGATTGTGGATTTTAGATTGTGGATTGTGGATTTCAGCTTTGAGATTTCAGATTCGGAGTTCATGCAAAATCTAAAATCGTGTCATTGTTCGTGCCGCGGCAAGATCACGGTGAAGGTGGTACCGGTCGGCCCGGCGGCCGGATTGGCGCGCGATTGAACGCGAATGTCGCCGCAGTGCATCTTCACGATGCCATACGTCACGGCCAGTCCCAGTCCGGTGCCCTTGCCCATCGGCTTGGTGGTGAAAAACGGCTCGAAAATCTTCTTCATGTTCTCGTCGGGGATGCCGACGCCGGTGTCGCTCACGGCCAGCGACACCCTTTCGGCGTTACCCTGGATGCAAATGCCCAGCGCGCCGCCGCTGGATTCCATGGCCGCCAAGGCGTTGGTGATGAGGTTGGTGAGCACCTGGATGATCTGGTCGCGATCGACGTCGGCGATGCGATCGTCCGTCTGATCGTCGATGGCGACGGTGACGTTGTCGGGAATCTGGATCGGCCGCAACGCCCGCTCCACCAGCTCGTGGAGGTCGACCGGATAGCGGACCACCTTGTTCTGCCGGGCGAAGTGCAGCAGGCCGGCCACGATGGTTTTGCAGCGGTCGGCCTGCTCGGCGATCATGTTCAGGTCTTGCCGCATGGTCGAGTCGGGCGACGACTCGTCCAGCAGCAGGTGGGCATACATCAGCACTACGCCCAGCGGATTGTTCACCTCGTGAGCGATGCCGGCCGCAAGCTGCCCCATGCTGGCCATCTTTTCCGACTGCATGAGGGCTTCCTGGGCCTCGGCCAACTGCTGGTTCGACTGTTCGACCTCCTTGACCGCGCTGCGGAGCTGGTCGATGGTGTTGGGCAGGCACATCTCGCTCTCGGCCAATCCCTTGCAGATCGCCACGGCGTGCTCGCGGCAGGTATCGTAGCCGCAGGCGCCGCAGTTGAGTTCGTCTTGCGAATTGAACTTGCCCATCCGGGTCATCACCTCGCGGAGCTGCTGCTCCGGCGGCGTGCTGATGCGCTGATCGTGCGGCTCGAACGAGCGGCTCAAGTCCAAGTCGGCCATCTCCTCCATGGCCTGCTCCCATTGGCCCTGGTTGAGGTTGCCCATGCGGTGGCGGACGTATTGCCGCACCTGGCGGCGGCGGTTGAACAACGGCAGGTCGTTGCTCATTCCGGCGCCCATGATGCAGCCTTCGCAGCAGAGCACTTCCAGTAGCTTGGCGGCCAGGTCGCCGTCGGCAAACTCCTTGATCGCTTCCACCATGTGGGTGCGGCCTTGCGTGGCCACCACTTCGCCGGTCAAGAGGTCCTCGCGGAGCCGGGCCGCCTGGAGGATTCCCCGGCTGATGGGAAACAGCGCCCCGGCCGCGCCGTGGGGCGGATCGAAATCGCTGGGCGCGACCGCGTCGGGCTCGATGTTCCGCTTCACGAACATGCGGCGGACCTCGGGGAAGGTCAACACCGCGTCGATCTCGCCGGCCACGCTGTGGTCGGCGGCCTCGGCCTTCTTCGCGATACAGGGGCCGATAAAGACCACCTTGAGGTCAGGCCCGTGCAGGCGGCGGAGCATCCGCGCCGTGGCGACCATCGGCGAAACAATGGGGGCCAGCGAGTCCACCAAATCGGGGTGGTAACGCTCGACGTAGTGGGCGATGGCCGGGCAAGTGGTGCTGATGTAACGGTGCCCGTTGGTCTCCGCCAGCAGCCGGCGGTACTCCCGCGCCACCAGGTCGGCCCCAAACGACACCTCTTGGACCAAGGCGAATCCCAACGCCCGCATCATCCCCACGACCGCGCCGTAATCCGATTCCGTAAACTCGGCGGGAAAGGTGGGGGCCAGGCAGGCGGCCACCCGCTGGCCCGATTCCAACAGCGCTTCGACCTGCGCAATGCCGCTGCCGGGTTGCTTGGCGTGCTGCGAGCAAACACGGACGCAATTGCCGCAGGCGATACAGCGCTCGGCGATCACCTCGGCCTGGCCGGTGACGATGCGGATGGCCTTGGCCGGGCACTCGCGGACGCATGTATAACACATGCGGCAACGCTCTTTGATGGTGGTGATGAACGTGCCGCTCATGGCCGTGCCTTGGTTCAGGGGGCTGCCGGGCAACCCGCGGACGTGGGACGAGTCTTCACAACCTCGTTTCCAAGCTCCGCTTGGGAACGCACTTCCGTGAAGCGCTGCTTCACCGAGCGGCGAAGCGGAGCTTCGCAAATCGCCCGTTCCCAAGCGGAGCTTGGGAACGAGGTCGACAACGTGACCCAATTATACTCTAATCTTCGCCGCACTTAGACCAGCGCTTCGCGCTTGGAATAATGCGTGTGCAGCAGCTCGTGGCTTTTCTCACCCAGCGGGGCGCCGAGGAACTCCGCATACAACCGCTGCACCGACTGATTGCTGTGCGAGGTGCGGACCGCCTCCTGCTGGTCGATCTGGTAGAGGCCCTGCATGCGGGCTTTCACCGACGCGCCGTTGGTGCCCAGCGGCTGACCGCCGCCGTTGATACACCCGCCCGGGCAGGTCATCACTTCCACGAAGTGCAGGTTCTTTCGCCCCGCGCGGATTTCGGCGAGCAGTTTGGCGGCATTTCCCAGGCCGTTGACGACCGCCACGTTAACCTGGGTACCATCGATGGTAAGCTGGGCTTCCTTGGTTCCTTCCAAGCCGCGGACGGCGGTGACGTTGAGGTCGCCCAATTCGCGGCCGGTGACCAGGTAGTGGGCGGTGCGGATGGCGGCTTCCATCACCCCGCCGGTGGCGCCGAAGAGCTTGCCGGCCGTGGTTCGTTCGCCGAAGGGAGTGTCGGCCGTCTCGCTGGGCATGTCGCGGAGGTTCAGCCCCCGCATGCGGATGATGCGGGCCAGTTCCCGGGTGGTCAGCACGGCGTCGACGTCGGCCACGCCGTTGCGACCCATCTCGGGCCGGGCGGCCTCGAATTTCTTCGCCGTGCAGGGCATGATGCTCACCGAGAAGATGTTGGCCGGATCGATCCCCTCGCGCTGAGCGAAGAAGCTCTTGATCACCGCGCCCATCATTTGTTGCGGGCTTTTGCAGGTCGAGAGGTTTTCGCTGAAGTCGGGCGCGAAAGTCTCCACGAACTTGATCCAGCCCGGCGAGCAACTGGTGAGCATCGGCAGCTTGCCGCCGTGGGTGAGACGGTGGACCAGCTCGGAGGCCTCTTCCATGATCGTCAGGTCGGCGGTGAAGCCGGTGTCGAAGACGCGGTCGAACCCCAGCCGCCGCAGGGCGGTGGTCATGGCGCCGATCGTGTCGGCGCCGGCGGGCATGCCGAATTCTTCTCCCAGGGTGACGGAGACCGCGGGCGCATGCTGCACCACCACGATTTTCTTGGGGTCATTGAGCGCGGCCAGCACCTCCTTGATGCGGCTCTGCTCGTCGAGCGCGCCGGTGGGGCAGACGGCGATGCACTGTCCGCAGTTGACGCAACTGGAAACATTCAGGCCCTCGTCGAAGGCCGTGCCCACCTTGGTCTTCGAGCCGCGGCCGATGAAGTCGATGGCCGCCACGCCCTGGACTTCCTCGCACACCCGCACGCACTTGCCGCAAAGGATGCACTTGGCCGGGTCGCGGACGATCGACGGGCCGGACATGTCGATATTGTATTTGCTCTTTTCGCCGGCGAAGCGCCGCTGCCGCACTCCCAGCTCGTCGGCCAGCCGCTGCAATTCGCAATTGCGGTTGCGGACGCAATACAGGCAGTCGTCGGGATGGTTGGCCAGCAACAGCTCGACGATCGTGCGCCGCGCCTGCACCGCCCGCGGCGAGTGGGTTTGCACCTTCATGTTGGCGCTGACCGGAAACGCGCAGCTTGGGGCCAGGCCCCGCTGCCCCTCGATCTCCACCACGCACATGCGGCAGGCGCCGGTGGGCGGCAGGCCTTCCATGTGGCAGAGCGTGGGGACCTTGATGCCGGAGCGCCGCAACGCGGTCAACAGCATCTCGCCGGGATTGGCCTCGATCGATCGGCCATTGACTTCGATGGTGATCATGCCTGAATTACTCCTTGGTGATCGCGCCGGGCCGGCAGGCATCGAGGCAGCTTCCGCAGCCGATGCACTTTTCCGCGATGATGTAGTGGACGCTCTTGGGGGTGCCGACGATGGCGTCGGCCGGGCACTTCTTCGCGCAAACCGCGCAGCCTTTGCACTTTTCCGCGTCGATGTGGTAAGTCACCAACTCGGTGCAGGCGCCGGCCGGACAGTGCCGCTCGTAAATGTGCTCCTCGTATTCATTGCGGAACCACCGCAGTGTGCTGAGCACGGGGTTGGGGGCGGTTTGCCCCAGGCCGCAGAGGCTGGTGTCGCGGATCGTCTCGGCCAGGCTTTGCAGGTTCAGTACGCTCTGGAAGCGGGCCAGGGCGTCCAGGCCCCGCTCGCGGCGACGGCCGCGGGTGATGCGCTGTAGGATCTCCAGCATGCGCCGCGTGCCTTCGCGGCAGGGAATGCACTTGCCGCAGCTTTCCCGCTGGATGAAGTCCATGAAGAACTTGGCCACGTCGACCATGCAGGTCTCTTCATCCATCACCACCAGGCCGCCGGAGCCCATCATCGCGCCCACGGATTTGAGCGATTCGTAGTCGATGTCGATGTCGAGGTGTTGCTCGGGGATGCAGCCGCCGGAGGGGCCGCCCATCTGCACCGCCTTGTACTTCTTCCCGTCGGGAATGCCGCCGCCGACGTCGAACACGATCTGCCGCACCGTGGTGCCCATCCGCACTTCCACCAGCCCGGTGCGGCTCACTTTGCCGGAGAGCGCGAAGACCTTGGTCCCCTTGCTGGTCTTGGTGCCGACGGCCGAAAACCACTCGGCGCCGCGGTGGAGGATTTCGGGCAGATTGGCCAGGGTCTCCACGTTGTTGATGATCGTGGGCTTGCCGAACGCGCCGCTGATGGCCGGGAACGGCGGACGAGGCCGGGGCATGCCGCGGCGGCCTTCGATGCTGTTGATCAACGCGGTCTCTTCGCCGCAGACGAACGCGCCGGCCCCCATCTTGATCGCAATGTGCAGGCTGAACCCGCTGCCGAGAATGTTGTCGCCCAGCAGCCCGTTGGCTTCGGCCTGGGCCAGAGCCGCTTTGAGCCGCTTGATGGCCAGGGGGTATTCGGCGCGGATGTAGACGTAGGCCTTCGAGGCGCCGATGCCGTAGGCGGCGATCGCCATGCCCTCGACCATACGGTGCGGATCGCTCTCGATCACCGCGCGGTCCATGAACGCGCCCGGGTCGCCTTCGTCGGCGTTGCAGACCAGGTACTTTTGCTCGCCGGGAGCCGAGCGGGCGAACTTCCACTTCTTGCCGGTGGGAAAACCGCCGCCGCCGCGGCCGCGCAGCCCGCTGGCCTCGACCACGTCGCAGACCTTTTCGGGCGTGAGCTGGCGGAGCGTCTTGGCCAAGGCCTGGTAGCCGCCGCGGGCGATATATTCGTCGATTTGCGCCGGATCGATGATGCCGCAATTCGCCAGCACCCAGCGGGTTTGCGGGGCGAAGAACGGATGCTCGTCGAGGTAGGGCACGTCGGGCCACGGCGCCAGCACCTCGTGACGATGCTGTCCGAGCGCAAGCTCCTCGGGCACGTCGCCCGTCAACACCGCGTCCAACAGGCTCGGAACAGCTTCCTGGCCGACCTGTTTGAAAACCACGCGGGTGCGGCCGGGCAGTTGGATATCTACCAGCGGCTCCAAGGAACAGATGCCGATGCAGCCCACCTTGACCACGTCGGCCTTGATTTCGTGGGTATCGAGATACTTGCGGATCGCATCCAAGGTGCCTTGCGCGCCGGCGCCGAGGCCGCAGGTGCCGAAGCCGACGTAGATCACCGGCCGCACCACGACGTCGCGGCGCAACTCGGCGAGACGCTGCTGGCGCTGCTTGCGGGTTGCCTCGTCGCTGGGTCCGTCGTCGAGGATCGAGGCGAGGAGCTCCGGGTAGGTGGAATAGGCCACGGCCGTCTTGTCGCCGCTGGCGCCGCCTTGTTCAGACGACTTTTCCGCCGTCATGCTGTTGCTGCCTTTCTGCGATAGGTTTCCAGGATCTTGCCGACCTTCTGCTTCGTCACCCCGGCGTGGAATTCACCGTTGACACAGATCACCGGGGCCAGTCCGCAGGCGCCGATGCAGGCCACGATTTCCAGGCTGAAGAGGCCGTCGCGGGAGGTCTGGCCGGGCTCGACCTTCAACTCCCGCTTGACGGAGTCGAGGATCGCGGCCGAGCCCTTGACGTGGCAGGCCGTGCCGCGGCAAACCTGCACGTGGTAGCGGCCCTGCGGCTGGAAACGGAACTGGTTGTAAAACGTAGCTACTCCGTAGATCTTGCTGGTCGGCAGCGCCAAATGATGGCCGATGCGGACCACCGCTTCGCGGGAGAGATAGCCCAGCCGATCCTGTACTTCCTGAAGAATCGGTATCAGGGCGTCCCGTTTGGCATTGGGAAAGCGCTCCAGAATCGTGTCGACGTCGGCTGCGATCACGCTGCACCTCGGCTCGCTGTGGCAATGGGGTGACCAAGAGTCGTTGGAGTGCGGCGAGTCAACGCCGCTCTTGTCCCGCAACAATGGCCTGCTCCACATCCATGGGGCTGGCCGACAAGCCCATCGGCATTTCAAAGCGGTGATAAATCGCCGCACTCCAAAGGGACCCGTTCTGTATGCAACATTTGTGCCAGACACCGGCACCGCGGAAAACGCTGCGGCGACACACGGCGGTGGCGCGACGCGGCGCTCGAGCGGTGCCCCCGCGCCGATCGCGGAAAATACGCGGTTTTCGCCGCGCGGAGGCGACAGACACCCTGGCCATTCGCAGTTGCCGAAGCGGCTGGCGATGGTGGGCAAACCATTGTGGACGAGGCGAGAAAAGTGTATGATCGCGTTGTACACTGTATGAAGCCCGGCCGAGATTGCTCCGGTCATTTAACACATCCGGGTATTCGAAAAACCTGTCCCCCGCTGCCGCGATTGGATCCCGCATGACCCTCCGTTTCAAACTGACCGTGGCGTCGATCGCCGTGATTGTGGTGGCGAATTCGCTGTTGTCGATCGTCGGCCCCATGCTCGAGCGACGCATCACCTGGGCGGGAGCGGTCACGGTGACGGCGCTGGTGGCCACCCTGGCCAGCCTGCTGCTGGTGTTGTTCGTCACCAAGCTGGTGCTGGGGCCGGTGAGCCGGATCGTGGCCATGTCGCACCGCATCAGCGCCGGCGACCTGTCGGCCCGGGTGAAGGTTCGACCGCCGGGCGAAATGGGACAGTTGTGCCAGGCCATCGATCAAATGGCCGACGCGCTGACGGAGCACGAAGAGCAGCTCAAGCTGGCCACGCGGCGGCAGATCGGGCGGACGGAAAAACTGGCCTCCATCGGCCGCCTGGCCGCCGGGGTGGCCCACGAGATCAACAATCCCCTGACCGGCGTGCTGACCTTCGCCCACCTGATGCGGGAAAAACCCAACATGGACGACCAGGACCGCCAGGACCTGGACCTGATCATCCACGAGACGACCCGCGCGGCCGACATTGTTCGCGGGCTGTTGGATTTCGCGCGGGAAAGGGCCACCATCAAGGAGCCGCTGGAGATCAACGAAGTGATCCGCCGCACCACGCGACTGATTCGCAACCAGAAGTCTTTCGACCAGATCGTCATCGAGGAAAAGCTCAATGACGGTCTGCCCGACGTGGACGGCGACATGAACCAGTTGCAGCAAGTGTTTTTGAACCTGTCGCTGAATGCTTGCGAGGCGATGCCCGGCGGCGGCAAGCTGACGATCATTTCGCGCTCCGAAGACGGCAAAGTGGCGGTCACCCTGGCCGATAGCGGTTGCGGCATCAAGAAAGAACATTTTGACAAGATCTTCGAGCCTTTTTTCACCACCAAGCCGGTGGGAAAGGGCACCGGCCTGGGACTGAGCGTGAGCTACGGCATCGTCGAGCAGCACGGCGGCACGTTGGAGGTGGAGAGCGAAGAGGGGAAGGGGGCCACGTTCACGATCCTATTGCCGGCCGTGGGGATCGCGGCCGGTAGTGGCGGCGACGGCCAGACGGTGGAACGCCCGTCGGCGGCGGTTTAAATGTGTAGGGTGGGTCGAGCGCAGCGAGGCCCACCAAGAAGCAGAAATCAATACTAAGGTTTATCGCGTGCAACAACGAATTCTGGTGATCGATGACGAGCCGGTGGTCGGCCATAGTTTCCAACGCATCCTGGCGCCCGACGGCCACGAGGTGGAAGTGTTCCAAGACCCCCAGGCCGGGCTGCGGGCGGCGCTGTCGGGCGGGTTCGACGTGATTTTTACCGACCTGATGATGCCCGGCATGACCGGCATCGACGTGCTGCGCGAAGTGCGCGCCTCCGGGCTCCCTTCCGAGGTGATTATCATCACCGGTCATTCCACGGTGGAAACCGCGGTCGAGGCGATGAAAGAGGGGGCCACCGATTATCTCAGCAAGCCCTTCTCGCCCGATCAGCTCCGCATGCTGTTGAAGAAGGTCTGGGAGCGCTCGACGCTGATTCGCGAAAACGCCCTGCTTCGCCAGGAATTGGAGATCAACCGCGGCTTCGAGGGAATCATCGGCCAGAGCCGGTCGATGGAACGGGTGTTCTCGCTGGTGCGGCGCGTGGCCCCCACCGACGGTACGGTGCTGGTCACCGGCGAAAGTGGCACCGGCAAGGAAATGATCGTCCGCGCCATCCATCGCCTCAGCCGCCGCAAGGACCACCCGTTGATGGCCTGCGACTGTAGCGCCCTGGCCCCGACGCTGCTGGAGAGCGAGCTGTTCGGGCACGTGAAGGGCTCGTTCTCGGGGGCCGTGGCCACCAAACAGGGGCTCTTCGAAGCGGCGCAAAAGGGCACGCTGTTCCTCGACGAAGTGGCCAATCTGAGCATGGAGACCCAGGGCAAGCTACTGCGGGTCCTGGAAACCAAGCGGGTGAGAAAGGTGGGCGACACCGCAGAGCGGGATATCGACATCCGCCTGATTACCGCCAGCAACCGCGAGCTGAGCGAAATGGTTCGCTCGGGCGAGTTTCGCGAGGACCTCTACTATCGCTTGAACGTGGTGCCCATTTTCTTGCCCCCGCTGCGGCAGCGGCAAGGCGACATCCACCTCTTGGCCATGGCCTTCCTGGAGCGGTTCTGTAAGAAGTTGGAAGTCGACGTCAAAGGCTTCACCACCGAGGCGATGGCGCAACTCGACAGTTACGCCTGGCCGGGCAATGTCCGCGAGCTGCGCAATATCGTGGAACGAATGGCCATCCTTTGCGACTGCGACCGCATCGAGCCGCGGCACCTTCCCTCGGAAATCCGGCAGACATCCTTGCGGGCCTGCCACGGCGAGCTGCCGCAAACTTGGGAAGAGTTCAAGAAGCTCAAGCAGCAGATCCGCGATACGGCCGTGCAAGAGCTGGAGCGGCGATTCCTGGCCGACGCCTTGCAGCGCAGCGGCGGAAACGTCAGCAAGGCGGCCGAGGAAGTCGGCATCCAGCGGACCAATCTCCATGCGCTGCTGCGGAAATACGGCCTGTCGGGGAGTGAGTGACGCGTGGCGAGTGGCGACGGGCGAGTGCCGGAGTCGGTGCCATGCTTGCTAAGCGAGCGCAGCGAGACAGCAAGCATGCCCACGCCAGCGTGGGCATGGCACCCTCGGCACGTTCTCGTTTCTCCCCCTCGCCCTTTCTCCGTCCACCGTCCACCCTCTGTACCCCGGCGGCATCCACTGTATCGGTGACTCGTACACTTCAGCGGCCTGTTTTCCCGCAAAAGACGTCCGCGTAGCGGCCGCCAGGCTGCCGCGGTTCTTTGTCTCGCCCCATTAAAACCCGGAAAATACGGGGTTTCCTGCCATGTTTGCGCCGCGGCGCAACTTCCCCAGGGCTTTTGGCATGCCGCTTGCGTTTACCCTGCGGTCGGAACGTAAAAGTGCACCGAAAACAGTCTGGGAAGTAAGGAGCGAGCCATGGTGGATGATCCAAGATTGCTCGTCGTTGACGACGAGGAAGCGATCTGCGAAGGTTGCCGCCGCATCTTCTCACGGCAAGGATTCCAGGTCGAGAAAACCAGCGACGCGCGGGTTGGCCTGGATCTGGCCCGGGAGAATGATTATGCCGCAATTCTTCTCGACATCAAAATGCCCAACATGAGCGGCATCGAGTTCCTCGAGGAACTGCGCGCTAAGAAGCCGAATATCCCGGTGATCCTCATGACCGGCTATCCCAGCGTGCCCAACGCCGTATCGGCGATCCGTCTCGGTGCGGCCGGGTACGTCACCAAGCCCTTTACGCCCGAAGAAATTTCCCAGGCCGTGCACAAGTACGTGCGCCGCGGCGACGGTGCCGCTGCGGGTGCGGCCGCCGGCCCGGCGAAACCCGAAGTCTGGGTACCGGCGCCCGAAGGTTTCGCGTTCTGGAATGAAGCCTGGCTGCAACCGGGCAATGACGGCTCGGCCCGGGTGGGTGCGATGCTGCCCCGCGCCAAGGCCGCGCAGATCCAGTCGGTGCGATTGCCGAAGGTGGGCGAGGCCGTGTTTCAGGGTCTGCCCCTGGCCGGTCTGACACTCGCCGACGGCAGCGTGGTGACGGTCCCGGCCCCGATCTCCGGCCTGGTGATGGCCGCCAACGATGAGTTGAGCAAGGACCCGGCCGCGTTGGCCGCCGATCCCTGCTCGCAGGGCTGGATCGCCTCGGTGTGCCCCACGCGATTCGAGGAAGAAACCAAGAACTGCACCGCCCATCGCGTGATTTTGTACAACGCCGCGGCATCGGCGCAGTTTCAGCAAGCGAAGCTGGCCGGACTGGGGTGCCACGTGCGGCTGGCCGCGCGGTGGGAGGACCTGGCCTCGCCGCTTCAGGACGAGCGTTTTTCGGTGCTGGTCCTGGACACGGTGTCGGCGGGTGCCGACGGACCGGCGCTGGTGGCGCGAATCCATGCCGCGGCCCCGGCGATGAAGATCGTGCTGGTGGCCTCGCCCGGCTGCCAGCTCGAAGCGGCCTACCGGGCCAACCGGATTTTCTACTATGCGGTCGAGCCGTTCGCGGACATGGAAATCGCCGACATCCTCGAAGCGGCCTTCCAGCCGCCAAAGGCGGCCCCCCGCGGCGATCGCCCCAAGCCGCCGCCGGGCGAGATCGCCACGATCAACGTCGTCAATCGCAACGGCACCAAGTTGCGGCTGTTGGCGCCCGCGGGCCTGTTGCATCGGGAGAAGGGCCTGGGTTTGGAACTTCGCCAGAAACTGTTGGATCGCTTGTTCCCCATCGAGACCATCCTCGGCGAGACGAAGATCAACGCTTCCGACATCATGAAGGTGGCCAGCAGTTGCGATCGCGTGGTGGTGTTGTTGGCCAAGGACGTCGGCCGGCTGCCGGGAAGCCTGGTCCGCGACACCAAGTGCGAGTTTATCTCGGTCTCGGGCGAAGGGAGCGGAAATGTCACCACCTTGGTGGTCCAGCCGCTCGGGCCCGAAAGCGGCGTGACCAGTCTTGGCGCTCGCACCACCGAGGCCCTGGCCGAGCACATCGTGAACGACTTGGGCTCGTATTGACTTTGCGTCGCGGGCGGCCGCACAACCCGTAGGGTGCGTGGTTCCACGCACGCGAATCGTGGGGACACGGGACGCGTGGGTGCGAGCACCCACCCTACCAGATTCTACAACGTACGAAGAAATGAAAATGCCCGACGAACCGACTATCGCGGACGTGGAGCGCATCGCTCATGCCAGCGTGCGCGATTGTTACCAGTGCGGCAAGTGTTCGGCCGGATGTCCGCAAGCCCACGCCATGGACGTGCTGCCGAATCAGCTCGTGCGCTGGGTACAGTTGGGGCGGATCGACAAGGCGATGCGGGCGGCCGCGGTTTGGCAATGCGTGTCGTGCATGACGTGCTCCACGCGGTGCCCCAAGTCGGTCAACTGTGCCGGGGTGCTGGATGCTTTGCGGCAGCTTTCCGTGGAGCACGATGCCGCCGCGCCCGGCCAACGCCGCACGATCGTCTTTCAGCAGGCGTTTCTCGACAACATCCGCCGCAATGGGCGGCTGCGGGAGATGGAGCTGGTGGGCATCTTCAAGACCAAGGCCTTTTTCGGCGACCTCAACATTCCGCTGCTCATGAAAGACGCCCTGCTGGCCCCGCAGATGATGAAGCGAGGGAAGTTCCATCTCTTCGGCGAGCGCGTGCGGGACCGCGGCCTGGTGCAACGGATCTTCGAGCGCTGCCACTGCTGAGGCTGGAAGCGACGGAGCGGCGGAGGAACACAGGGAAAGAGAGACAGGGAAGAAGGCACAACGCACCATGGAAATCGGCTACTATCCCGGCTGTGCGCTGCACGGCTCGTCCAACGACTACGAGTCGTCGGTGCGGGCGTGTCTCAGCGCGCTGGGGGTTTCGCTGCGGGAACTCGACGATTGGATCTGCTGCGGCGCCACGGCGGCCCATTGCCTGAACCAGAAACTGGCCGTGGCCCTGCCCGCCCGGAACCTGGCCCTGGCCGAGCGCGACGGCCTGCCGCAAATGCTGGCCCCCTGCCCGATGTGCTCGATGGAGCTGATCAAGGCTGGCTCGCTGTTGGCCCAGGATGCGGAATTGCGGCGGGAGATTTCCGAGATCGTCGAATTGCCGGTCTCCGGCAGCACGCAAATTCTCAACCTGATCCAGATCTTCCAGAAGATCGGCGCCGCGCGGATCAAGGAGGCGGCGGTCCACAGCCTGGAAGCGTTTTGCCCGGCCTGCTACTATGGCTGCCTGCTCACGCGGCCGCCGGAGAACTTGCGTTTCGACGATTGCGAGCAACCCAGCTCGATGGAGACGCTGTTGCGGGAATTGGGAGCCCAACCGGTCGACTGGAATTTCAAGACCGAGTGTTGCGGCGCGGGCATGACCATCGCCCACGAGGAGACGGTGCTGGATCTGTCGAACAAGATCTTGAGCAACGCCGCGGCGCACGGCGCGAACTGCATCGTGGTGGCCTGCCCGATGTGCCAGGTGAACCTCGACATGAAGCAGGCGGCCATCAACGCCCGCCACGGCACGGCCCATGACCTGGTGGTCTACTACCTTTCCGACCTGGTGGGACTGGCCTTGGGACTCGACCAGCAGGCGCTGGGCATCGACCGGCACTTCGTGGTGAGAAAGTAGGAAACGCGCATGGCTCGAATCGGGGTGTTTGTGTGCTGGTGCGGCGAAAACATCGCCCGCAACGTGGACGTGCAGGCGATCGCCGCGGCGGCGGCCGAAGAGCCGGGCGTCGCGTGCGGGGTGGCCTACAAGTACATGTGCTCCGACCCGGGGCAGACGCTCATTGGCGAGAAGATCGCCGCCGAGCGGCTCGACGGCATCGTCATCGCCTCCTGCTCGCCGCACATGCACCTGAAGACCTTTCGCAAAACGGCCCAGCGGCAAGGGCTCAATCCGTACCTGGTCGAGATGGCCAACATCCGCGAGCATTGCTCCTGGGTGCACCACGACCGCGAGCAAGCCACGGCCAAGGCCCTGGACCTGATCCGCATGGCGGTGGCCAAAGTGCGCCGCGACCAGGCCCTCGAGCCGATCCGCGTGCCCGTCACGCGGCGGGCGCTGGTGATCGGCGGGGGCGTGGCCGGCATTCAGGCGGCGCTGGACATCGCCGATGCGGGCTACCAGGTGGTGATGGTCGAACGCGAGCCTTCGATCGGCGGCAAGATGGCCGGCCTTTCCGAAACCTTTCCCACGCTGGACTGTTCGCAGTGCATCCTCACGCCGCGGATGGTCGACGTGGCCCAGCATCCCAATATCAAGCTCTACACCTGCTCGGAGGTGGAGTCGGTGGATGGTTTCCTGGGGAACTTCAAGGTCACGATTCGCAAGCGGGCCCGCTACGTCGACATTGCCAAGTGCACCGGCTGCGGCCAGTGCTGGAACGCCTGCCCCTCGAAGAAGAACCTCAGCCAGTTCGACTACGGCATGGGCACGCGGACGGCGATCTATGTGCCTTTCCCCCAGGCGGTGCCGGCGAGGCCGGTGATCGACCCCGCGGCCTGCATTCGTCTGACCAAGGGGAAGTGCGGCATCTGCGCCAAGAAATGCCAGGCGGGAGCCATTCTCTTCGAAGATCACGACGAACTGGTCAGCGAGGACGTCGGCGCGGTGGTGGTCGCCACCGGCTACCAGCTCTACCAGATCGGCCGGCCGGAAGGCGACGACAAGCTCTCCGGCTACGGCGAATACGGCTACGGCCGCTACCCCGACGTGATCGACAGCTTGCAGTTCGAGCGGCTGGTTTCGGCCTCCGGTCCCAGCGGCGGCGAACTGCGGCGGCCTTCCGACGGCCAGGTGCCCAAGACGGTGGTGTTCGTCAGTTGCGTGGGCTCTCGCGACAATGCCAAGGGCCTCTCCTATTGCTCGAAGATCTGCTGCATGGTCAATGCCAAGCACACCATGCTCTACAAGCACAAGGTGCACGACGGGCAGGCCCACGTCTTCTATATGGACATCCGCGCCGGCGGCAAGAACTACGACGAGTTCGTCCGCCGCGCCATCGAGCAGGACGGCGCCCATTACCATCGCGGCCGGGTGTCGAAGATCACCGAGGAAAACGGCCGCCTGATCGTCCGCGGCGTCGACACCCTGGCCGGCGAGCCCTTGACCATCGCGGCCGACATGGTGGTGCTGGCTTCGGCCATCCGGCCCGCCGAGCGGGTCGAGGAGCTGGCGCAAAAACTCAACGTGGGTTACGACGAGTTCGGCTTCCTCTCCGAATCGCACCCCAAGCTGCGGCCGGTGGAAACCAACGCCGCGGGGGTTTTCGTCTGCGGCGTCTGCCAAGGGCCCAAGGACATTCCCGAGTCGGTGGCCCAGGCCTCGGCCGCGGCCGGCAAGGTGCTGGTGATGTTCAGCCACGAGAACCTCAGCCGCGAGCCGGAAATCGCCCGGGTCAACGAAACCACCTGCGCCGCCTGCTTTGCCTGCCGCAGGGCCTGCCCCTACCACGCCATCGACCAGGCCGAGATCCGCGACCGCGGCGGCAAGCTCATCAAGCGGACCGCGCGGGTCAATCCGGGGCTGTGCATGGGCTGCGGCACCTGCGTGGCGGTGTGCCCCTCGAAGAGCGCCGACCTGGACGGCTTCACCGAACAACAAATCTACGCGATGCTGGAGTGCCTGGCATGAGCGAAACGGAAGCAATACGGTTGCCCTCACCCCCGGCCCCTCTCCCGCAACGGGGCGAGGGGAGTAGGGACGAAAAACGGCTGCCCTCCTCTCCCGACCAACCTTCGGCCGCTGCCGGCGGCGAGGGGAGTGTGTTCGAACCCAAGATCATCGCTTACGTCTGCAATTGGTGCACGTACCTGGGCGCCGACCTGGCCGGCACCAACCGCCTGGAGTATCCCGCCAACGTCCGCATCGTGCGGCTGCCCTGCACGGGCCGCATCGACTTCAACCTGATCGTCAAAGCCTTCGAGATCGGCGCCGACGCGGTGCTGGTCTCGGGCTGCCATCCCGGCGACTGCCACTACACGGCCGGCAACTACCACGCCCGGCGCCGCTGGATCCTCTTCCGCGAGTTGCTCGACACGCTGGGGATCGAGATGGATCGCATACACTTCAGTTGGATCTCGGCCGCCGAAGGGAAGAAGTTCCAGCAAGTGGTGAGCGAGATCACCGCCAAGACGCGGCAGATGGGCCCCTATCGAGCGTACCACGAGATTTGCCAATCATGACAATGTTGGACGAGTTGCACCAGACCTGCCGCCGGCTGCTCGAAGAGGGGAGCGTGAAGGTCGTGATCGGCTACGCCCAATCGGCGCCCGACGAGCCGGCTTTTCCGGTATTCATCGACGATGTGGCCGACGTGGGCCAGTTGGTCTGGAACGAATGGTGCCTGGCCAATCTGACCAAGTACCTGCTCCGCAAGGACATCCGCGCGCTGGGCAAGCCGGCGATCATCGTCAAGGGTTGCGACGAGCGAGCGCTGCTGGTCCTGGAGCGGGAATCGCAGATCGACCGCGCCGAAATGGTGGTGATCGGCATGGCCTGCCCGGGCATGGGCCAGCCGCCGCAAGCGGTTTGCGGCGGGTGCGACGTCCACCAGCCGCGCTTCTGCGACATTACCATCGGCGAAGCAGCGGCCGGCGACGCGGCCGACACTCGCTATGCCGAGCTGGATGCCTTCTTAAAAAAGACGCCCGCCGAGCGGATGGCCTACTGGCGCGATGAGCTGTCGCGGTGCGTGAAGTGCTACGCTTGCCGGCAGGCGTGCCCCTTGTGTTACTGCGAGCGCTGCATTGTCGACAAGAATCGCCCCACGGCGATCGACACCTCGGCCACGCTGAAGGGGAACTTCGCCTGGCAAATCACCCGCGCCTTCCACCTCGCCGGACGCTGCGTGGGCTGCGACCAGTGTACCCGGGCCTGCCCGGCCGGCATCGATCTGCGGCTGCTGAACCTTACCACGGCCAAGGCGGCCGAAGCGCATTTCGCCTATCGCGCCGGCATGGATCGCCAGGCCGAGCCGGTGATCGGCGGCTACTCGGAACAAGATCAGGAAAGCTTCATCCGATGAGCGAAATCATTTCCCAAGCCGCTTTGCGGCAACTGGTGGATGCGTGGCTCGGCCAGGGCCGCCGCGCGGTCGGTCCCGCGCAGGTCAAGCCGGGGCTGCTGCTCTACGCACCGCTTCGCGCGGCCGAGGAGCTGCTGCTGGAAGGCTACGTGCGGCCGGCCAATTCGATCAAGGAAGCCGTCTTCCCCCGCCACGAAAAGCTCTACGGTTTCCGCTTTCACGGGAAGCAGATCGAGTTGGTCGACGCGGAAGCGCCGACCCAGCAACAGTTGGTCATCGGCGCCCGGCCCTGCGACGCGGCGGCGCTGCCGATTCTGGACCACGTCTTCAACTGGGACTACAAGGACGAGCACTACAACCGCCGCCGCGAATTGACCACCGTGGTGACGTTGGCCTGCCGCGAGCACGACCGCCACTGCTTCTGCACTTCGGTCGGCTCCGCCCCCGACGACCCGCGCGGCTCCGACGCGATGCTCTATGACCTCGGCGACGGCACGCTGGAAGTCCGTACGATGAGCGAGAAAGGCCGGGCGTTGTTCGCCGGCCGGACCGAATCCTCCGCCAAGGTCGGCCAGGCTGAGTGCCACGGGCTAAGCGAGTGCCACGGGCTAAGCCCGTGCCACACTGGGCCCGAGCCGCGGCTGGACATGGCCGCGGTGGCCGCGTTTCTCGCCGGCGGCTTCGAAGATCCACATTGGGCCGCCTGGTCGGCCCGCTGCATGGGCTGCGGCGCGTGCGCCTTCACCTGTCCCACCTGCCACTGCTTCGACATGGTCGACGAAGGAGGCGCGTCGGGCGGGGCCAAGGTGCGGAACTGGGACGCCTGCCAGTACACCATGTTCACCATGCACGCCTCGGGCCACAACCCCCGCGCCGTGCAGGGACAGCGGCAGCGGCAGCGGATCTACCACAAGTTCCGCACCTACCCGGAAAAGTTCGGCACGCCGCTGTGTACCGGCTGCGGCAATTGCACGCGGAATTGCCCGGTGCGCTTGGGGGTGTTGCCGGTGTTGCAGGATATTGAAAGCCACGCCAAGAACAAGCCAATAACGGTTCGAACATTATGACGAGCATCTATCAGCCCGACTTGATGGAAGTGGTCGAGGTGCGGCAGCAGACGGCCGACGTGAAATCGGTGCGGCTGCGGTTCCGCGACGAAGCGCGGGCGGAGGATTTCCATTTCCGCGTGGGCCAGTTCGGCATGTTCTCGGTGTTGGGCTGCGGCGAATCGACCTTCAACATCTGCTCCAGCTCCAACTGGAAGGACTTCATCGAATTCTGCTTCCGCCGCACCGGCAAAGTGACCGACGCGCTGTGGTCGATCGACAAGAACGACACCGTCGGCTTCCGCGGGCCCTACGGCAACGCCTATCCCATGGACAAATGGGCCGGCAAGAACCTGATCTTCATCGGCGGCGGGATCGCCATGCCGCCCATCCGCTGCGCAATCTGGTACGCCCTGGAGAACCGCCAGGACTTCGGCCAGATCACCATCGTCTACGGGGCGCGGAAGGTCGGCGACATGGTGTTCCGCAACGAATTGGAGCGTTGGGCGGGCTACGAGCGGGTGCGGGTCGTGTCGTGCGTCGATCCTGGCGGGGAAACGCCCGACTGGAAAGGGGAAATCGGCTTTGTGCCCACCGTGGTCGAGCGGGCCGAGATCCCGGCCGACAACGCCGTGGCGCTGGTGATCGGCCCGCCGGTGATGATCAAATTCACCTTGCCGGTGCTGGCCAAGATGGGGCTCACCGACCGCGACATCTACACCAGCCTGGAAAACCGCATGAAGTGCGGGGTGGGCAAGTGCGGCCGCTGCAATTGCGGCCCGCTCTACGTCTGCAAGGAAGGGCCGGTCTTCACGCTCGAACAGCTCAAGCAGTTGCCCAACGATTATTGAGCCGACTGCGGAAGGCCGTCAGGCCGCCGTCAACCGTCCGACTCGCGGAAATCGAGCATCACCGGGCGGCGGCGGAAACCGCGGCGTAGGGTGGCATGCCGTCACTCGGCGCAGCCGAGGGTCGGCATGTTTTGAAGCCGCCGGACATGCCGACCCGACGCTTCGCATCGTGACGGCATGCCACCCAGAATTCCCCGTCGGTCCGAATCAACTGCACCAGATGGACCGGCGCGATGCGACTATTTACGGCGGGCCATGGCCCGGTGTATACTGCCTCGATCGGTCTGCCGTAGTCCCGCTACGAATCGTTTCCCACCGCAGAAGAGGAACATCATGACCATCCGCCCCTTTGCATCGATGATCGTACTGGCCGCCCTGGCCGGCTCGGCCGCGGCCGCCGACGTGGCCAATCCAAGCGTGGCCTACATCCAACGGACGATGGCCCGCATCGCCGCTTCCACGCCGCAGCAGCCGGCCACGGTGCGATTTCAGTTCTATGGGCAGTCGATCACCGCGCAGGCCTGGACCACGCTGGTCGAGAAAGACCTGGCCCGGCGATACCCGTCCGTGAAATTCGTGTTCCACAACCCGGCCATCGGCGGGTTCATCTCCTCGGCCCTGATCCGCACCGCCGAGCACGACTTGTATCCCTGGTATCCCGACATCCTGGTGTTCCACGTCTATGGCCCGGTGGACAAGTACGAGGAGATCATCCGCAACGTCCGCGGGCGGACCACGGCCGAGATCGTACTCTGGACCAGCCATTTGAACGCCAAGGAGACGTTGGACAAGAATCCCGACGCCGATCCCCGCATCGTCGCCATCCGCGCGATCGCCAAGAAGTATGACTGCATGCTGATCGACGTACGGAAGGAGTGGATCGCGTACGTCCAAGAAAAGCAGCTCCAGCCGCCGGCCTTGTTGCGCGACAGCGTTCACCTCAACGACGCCGGCATCAAGCTGCTGGCTTCGTTCGTGGCCCGCGAATTCGTACGCGTGCCCGGCCTTGCCGCGACTCCACTCGCGGGCACGGTGAGCGAAATCCCGCTCCGCGCCCCGGCCCTGAGCACGGACGCGTCGGGCAACCTCACGCTTTCGTTCACCGGCAACCGGGTGGTGGCGATCTCCGCCGGCGCGGGCCGGGGTGCGGCCGAGGTGCTGTTGGACGGCCAGCCGATGGCTGCTCGGGCGGAACTTTGGGCCGTCAGCCGTCCCAGCAACGCGCCGAAGATGTGGATGCCGGCCGTCAAGCAGATCACCTTCGAGAAGACCCCGCTTGCCGAGGACTGGGTCTTGACCTGTCTGCCCGACTCCGCGGCGGATGGCAAGAAAGTGCATTTCAAGGTCGTCGGTTCAAAGACCGGCGAGGATGGCGAGGGATTGAGCGATGCGCGCTTCGTTTCCCGCTCGGGCCGGGTGGTCATCGATCCGGCCGACTGGCACCTGGCCTGGTGTCTGATGTATAAGAAACTTCAGCTTCCCGCCGGATTCCAGGTGAAGTGGAAGACCTATCCGCTGTTCACCGCCAGCTACGAGCCGCAGCCGGCCGGAACGGAGACCGTGCTGGTGCAGAATTGCAGCAACGCGGCGCATAAGCTGACGTTGAAGGGTTCGGCCGCGAAATTGGGCATTGCCGCGTTTCGCGTTTACGCGCCCGCGCAGCCGATAAGCGCGGCGGGAAAGTAAGTCGCCGCATCACAATAGCCTGACGGAGCTCTGTGGTGCAGGCATCCCGCCCGCCCGCGTATTTGCAGGCGGGACGCCTGCACCACAAGAAAGAAAATGGTCACTCCGCGACCTGAACCGGGCACTTGCCGGTGATCTTGCCCGCCAAGGGGCCGGTATCGAAGGTCACTTCCAGACGCAGGGTTCCGCGGACGTCGCTGGGCACTCGACACGAGTGCATGCAGAAGCCGCCTCACCCAAAGCCCGACACGCCGTGACTGAGCACTTTGCCCTCGGGCGAGCGGAGCACGATTTCAGCGCCGTCCTCGGTCGGCACCGAGAACCCTCCGCTGCCGATCCGGCAAGAGGAAAGCTCCAGCCCGCCCGCGGCGTGCAAATGGGGAGTGATATACATCGACTCGGAGGGCTTGGTCCGTCCGCCATGGGAAGAGTTCGCGTCGACCTCCATGGTGAGCTTGTCGAGCAAGGCAACGTGCTTTTCCGCGCCGGCCGGGACCGGGAAGGTCGGTTGCTCGCGCTCGAAGAACGCGTAGGACCAGATCTTGCCGGCCGCGTCGGCCAGCTCCAGGCGAACCGCGGTGATGTAATAATCGCCGGCGGGGACCACGATCGACTTGCCCAACTGCTCCACGACCACCAGCTCGCCGAGGTCGCTCACCAGCTCCACGGCCACGTTCTGCGCCTTGGCCGCTCCCGCAAGGTCCAGCCGCAGCTTACCCTCCAGGCCGCTGCGGCGGCGGGCCACGACCGCGGTGGCGGCCGGATCGCAGCGAATGACGAACACCTGTCCGTCCTTAGCGATCGGTTTGCCCAAGGGGAACTGCTCCAAGACCGCGTCGAAGCGGCCGTCACCGTCGAGATCCACCAGCACGCGGTCCTGGCCGATCGTGTTCAACAGCCCGTCGGCGTTGCCGTCCTCGATCAATACCTTACGCTTGCCGCCCGCGAGTTCCAAGCTTCCCAAGGCATAGCCGCGCACGGCGTAGCGCAGCCCGTCGCCCAACGACGAGCGGCGGAAGATGAGGGTGCGACTGACCGTCTTCCCCTTGGGTTTCGACTCCGTAGGGATCGGCAGCGTGATCTCCAGTTGTTTGGCGGTGAAGACGTGTTTTTCGTCCGCCGTAAAGCGGCCGTCGCGGTTGGCATCGAGCCACAGCGCGGGTCCGCCCGCGGCCGTGGGGATCCACAACAGCGAGAGGGCCGTCTCGCGCGTCGGTCCGATGGGCAGCATCGCATAGCGCACGCCGCGCGGCGGCTGGAAATCGGCGGCCAGCGGCCGGTCGGGCTTATCGCGGAGATCCAGATTGCGGAAGTGCAACACCGAGCGGCCTTCGTACGTCGCCGCGTCGTGGAACTCGAACGGCACGGCCGTCGCATCGACGGGTTTCACGCCGGCAAGCTGGCCGCCGACCACGGCCGGGCAAAGCCCCAGGCAAACAAGCCAAAGGACGTGCATGTTTACTGATCCTCCTCAGGCGACATGATATAGGAATAATGCGTAATCTGGCGGATTCTCTCCTGGACCGGCAGCACCAGCGTGCGAACCAATTCGAGCAACTGATAGAACTGGTAGTCGCCCGGCTTCGCTTTCAACTCCAGCAGCCTCTTCGCGAATAACTCGCGGCCGCGGCTCGGTTCGGCCAGCAACCAGGCCAAAATCCAGCAGTCGCAATTCCCGCTGGACCGGGGGTGGGTCAGTTGCGCGCTTTGCGGTTCGAGCCACTGGAGCACGTCGCGGGCGGTGGCCGGGTCGGCCATCGCCAGCAGCGCCGCCAGTTGGGCGTTGCACTCCGCGGCCTGCACCGGGGAGTACAACTGGCTGGCGCAGAGGCGGGCCGCCAGCACCCGGTTGACGACGGAGAGCATGTCGGGATGTCCGATCCGGGCGGCCTGGAGCACCAGCGTGCCGGCCGAGATCGCACCGAGGCCATTTCCGTACACCACGCCAGAACGAGGATCGCGGGGTGTGGTCAAGCCAGCCAGCGCCCGATCTACCAGCGCGCAGGCCCGGGCCTTGTCGCGCGGGGCAATCGCCGCCGCGACCCAGCCGAAGGCCGCGGCCTTGCCTTCCCAGTTTTCGCGCCCCCAGGACACACGTTGATCGGCGTCGACACCCTCCAGGAGGACCAGGGCGTCGCCGGGCCGCACCGGGGCTATGCGGCAAGCCATGCGGATCCTGGCGCGGTCGGCATACCAGGACTCCAGCTTGGCCACCAGTTGGCCGGCTTCTTCCGGGTGCGCGACGCAAATCGCCGCCGCCAGGTTGCTCACGGCCTGCATCTGCTGGTAACTGGCCTGCTGCGATTGCTGATCGGAGCCGCGCGGCAGGAGCTTCGCCGGCATCAGCGCCATCGCCCGCTTCACGTCGTAAGCGGCCATGGCCTGGGCCACGGCCCCGCGGGCCTCGAAATTGCGCTGCGGACCGAGGCGGGGAATCATCGCGGCCGCCTCTTCGATGAGCTTTCGTCCTGACGCAACATTGCCCAGCCGTGTGACGAGCTGGCCGGCCTGGGCCACGCCCGTCGTTCGTGCCGGCTGATCCATCGCCCGGGCGCGAACGACCATCTCTTCCGCACAACGCATGGCCTTCTCGGGGTCGGACTTGGCATAGCGCTCGGCGAGCGATTTCAGCGGCCGTAGCGAGGCGGCCCATTGCCGCTGGGTGTGGATCTGCGCGAAGGCCTCGTCCAGGTCTTCGTCGGCGATCTGTGGAAGCATGCTGCCGCGGATCGCGGCGTCGTAGCGGCCGCCGGCCTCGGCCGACCATTTACGGGCCAGCTCCGGGTCGATGCGGCACATCGTCACTACGGCCGTCTGGAGCTTCGCGTGGTCGCACTGGGCCCAGACCATCTCCAAGAGCTCATGGGCCAGTTTGCGCTGCTCTTCCATCAGGGCTTTCATCGGTGGGCCGGAAAACCGCGGCGTCGGCTGGTCCTTGCGGAGAATCGTTACCACCAGCCCGGTTGCGCCGGCAGCCGCGCGGGCCGCGGTGAAGCGATAGCCGGGCTGATCGACAAACACGTAAACCGGCCCGGAGTGCAGCCCCGCGAGGTGGAAACGGCCCTCGGAGTCGCTCGCGGTGCTCACCGTCTGCGGACCGTCGCCGGTGTTGAAAACCCGCGCGGCGGGCACGGGCTTCCCCAACGAATCGACGATCTTGCCTTCGACCGTGCCGCGGGCGGCGATGAGCGTGATGCGGCCGAAATCGTGGGTCTTGCCCGCACGGCCGGTGACGACCGCCGTTTCCTGTTTGTCGAAGCCCTCGCGCTCGAACGCCACATGGTACTCGTCGCCCGGCCAGAGGCCGACAAACTCGAAGCGGCCCTGCGCGTCGGTCGCGGCGGTCTTCAGGGCGAAGCCGATGCCGCCCGCGCCGGATTGCCACATCGTGTTCAGGTGGGTCACCGCTCCGGCGACCGGGCTGCCGCCGTCGTCGACCAGACGACCGCGGATGCCAAACGCGTACTTCGGCGAAACCACCACGCGAAGCGGTCCCTTGGTGTCCGCCATCAGCGGGCCGTCGCTGACCATCGTATCCGAGCGGGCGCGGACCGGCACGCGCTCCGCGCCCGGCATCCCTTTGAGGGTGAACTTGCCGTGGCTATCGCTCTTGGTGGGCGTCTGGTTGTTGAAGAAGTAAAAGTTACGGGTCAGCGCCAGCACCTCGACGCCGGCCACCGCAGCGCCCGACTCGTCGACCACCAGGCCCTCGACCGCGGCCGCTCGCTTCAAGGGGATGGGCGGCACGACCGTATCGCCAGTCACTTCGACCTCGCGCGGGGGATCGTTGGGCGACGGCAGGAGATAGTCTTTCCGCGACGGGTCGAGGTTGACGTTGATCTGGTACTTGCCGGCGCGAAGATAGACGCGGTAATGGCCCTGGGCGTCGGTCCGAGCGTTATTGGGGCCGGAGTATGGAGATGCCTGGGGCGCCGTGGGGTAGAAATAGAGTTCCATGCCGGCCACGCCCGCGCCGCTTTCGCCGTCCACCACCTTCCCGGTAACGGCGATGCCCCGCTTGATCTCGATTGTCAGGTCGCGGACGTCCTGGCCCGGCTTGACCTCGAAGGGCTTCGGCGCTTCCGTGTAATAAGAGGCCCCCTCCGTGGGCGCCATGTTGAGCGTGTATTTGTCCGGCGGCACGCCCTCGAAGTGGAACGAGCCGTCCTTGGCGGTCGTCGTATTGCCGTCGTAGTGGATCTGGATATCGCCGCGCCGCCCGGGATGGTCCGCGGCCGGTGAGAAGGACTGGGAAAGCATGAGCTTCAACCCGCCCGCCGCGGCCGGGTCGGGCGGGAAAACGAATCGGCCGCTGACGCTGCCGGGCCGTTGGAGCCGCAAGGTGAGCGGCTTGCCCAGAGTCCATGCGACGAATAGCTTGCCGAACGTCGGTGCCGTGAACCGGGCCACGAGCGTTCCCTTGGCCGGCATCGCCGGGATCACGAAGCTCCCATCCGCGGCCGTCGCGATACGCGACACCTTTTCTCCTGCCGGCGGCGGCAGATACAGCGGCATGCTCCAATTGCGAACCGCTCCCGACGATTCGTCTTCGCCCAAAATGTATGGCTCGATCGTCGCCTTGGCGATGGGCCGATCCGACGCGTCCAGCAGACGTCCGCGGTATGGGCCCACTTCCACTAGCTTGAAGCGGAGCTCCGACTGGTCCGGCATTCCCGCCGGCGTAAAGCGCCGCTCCTTGGGCGGCTCCGGCCAGCCGATGTGGTTCTTGGCGTCGCGCACGAAAACACTGAAGATGCTGAAGACGCCTCTTTCGAAACCCGTGGGCAGGGGCTTCGCAGTGCGGAAGGCAAAATGGCCCTTCGCGTCGGTCGACGTTGTCTCCACGACTTTCGTCTCAAACTCTCTACCGGAGCGCGAGTCCACATTCACGCGAACCAGCAGCGCCTCGCAGCCCACGGCCGGGCGGCCGTCGGGCTTGCTGACCATGCCCGCGTACCCGCTAGACGGTTTCCCGTAAGGGACCGTTGCCGGCGGGGCCACAGCAATCTGAGCAACTTGGGCCAGAATCAGCCCGAGAACCATGACGGAGGAGCACATCGATCGACCCTCCTGGATGCGCCGCCGGGGCCGCGCCGCCAACAGGCCGCAGGCATCCACCGGCGGATTATCCACCTGCATACCGCGCCCGATGCCGGGAGTCAAGATCCGCAAGCGGTTCCGCAATGGGTTATGTCACACCCGGCAGTCATAATTCAGCCTGGAAGCCGCTTCTACGCACGATACAGGTGCGGCAGAAAGCGGCTGAGGTTGCCGGTGATCCGGCTTTCGTCCTCGCGGATGCCGATGCCGCAGGACCAGCCGTTGACGATCCAACTGCCGATCACGACAAAGTACTTCTGCTCGAAGCTCGGAAGCGGCCAGAGCTCCTGATACACGGCCGGACCATCGTAAGGACCCGCGGTTTCCATCGCGAGCCTGCCGTGTTCGAAGATCTGGATGTTGGCCCCCTCGCGGCCGAGGATCGGCTTCTTGACGTAATTGCCCCCGGGCAGCGGCTCCAGCGCGGTCTCCAGCAGATACGGATTGTTGGGATACAGCTCCCACAACACGGCCAGGATCGCCTTGTTGCTCAACAGCGCCTTCCACGGCGGCTCGAACCAGCGGCACGCCGCCTTGATGAGGTGCGGGCCGAATTCGTCGTGCTGCATCCATTCCCAGGGATAGAGCTTGAAACACAAACGGATGGGGTTCTCGCCCAGGTCGGTGAAGACGCCGCGCTGCTGCTGATAGCCGATCTGTTCGATGTCCAGGTAGGCCGTCGCGAAGCCCGCCTGGATGGCGACGTCGCGGAGATAGTTGACCGTCATGTAGTCTTCCACGTAACCGGCCAGCGCCGCGAAATAGAAGCGCTCGGCCGTCTCTTTCCGCAACGTTTGGAAGATCTCCAGGAGCCGGTCGTGGATGCAATTGAACTGCTGGGCCTGGGGGAAACAATCCTTGAGCCAGAACCATTGAACGACCGCGGCTTCGAGCAGGGCCGTGGGCGTGTCGGCGTTGTACTCCAGCAGCTTGGGCTGGAACGTGCCGTCGAAGGCCAGGTCGAAGCGGCCGTAAATCGTGTGCTCGTCGCACTCCCACGAGCGGCGGATGAAGTCGCGGTAGGCGTCGGGAATCAGGAACCGGTCGAAATCGTCATGGTCGATCACATGCGCGACGGCGGCCAGGCACATCTGATCGAGCGCATAGGTGGCCGCCTCCAGGGTATCGATTTCCGACTCGGTGAATTGGTAGTAAGCGCTTTCGTCCCAGTAAGGAACGTTGTCGAGCGAGTGGTAGAGCATCCCCTGCGACTCGACGGTCTGCTGCCAGTTGGGCCGGGGCTCGATGCGGTGCCGCAACATTACGACCCGCCTCCGCGGGCCGAACCGCCGAACCCGCCTCGCGCCGAGCTGCCGGCATGGGCGAAGGATGAGGAACCCCCGCGACTGCCGCCGTAATAGCCGCCGCCGTGGTAGCCGCCGTAATAGCCACCACCGTGATAACCGCCGCCCTGAGGACCGCTGTAGAATTGCTGCCCTGCCACGCTCGACACGCCCGGCGGCGGATTCTGTTGCTCGTCGTTGCGGTCCTGGTCGTCCTGGTCGTTGCGGCAGCCGTGCAGCCCCAGCGACGAGGAAATCAACACCAGTCCTATGGACGCAGTCAGGCGGTTCATCCACCGACTCCTGGAGCGGGGTTTCAGCCGCCGACGACGTGGGCGACAATGTAAGCGACGCCCAGCAGCAAGGCGGCGATGACGATGGCTACCGCGGTGTTCTTCTCATACAGCTCTTTCTGCACGTGGATCTGCGGCGTGATCCAATCGAAGAGTTTGTAGCCCACGATCAACAGCACGATTCCGATCAGCCCGTAGACGGCGGCCACCAGGGGGCCGGGCCAGAGATTGGGACCGATGCTCGGAGTCGCCGACTGCCCTAGCAAACAAAACATGGACGCGCCTTTCTTGCCAGTGGTTGTGGACGCGGATCGTTACCGGCCGGATTATACTTGCGCGAGGGGGGGCGCCGCCAGGGGGCCGCGGGAGCGGTTGACGCCGCCCTTGATTCTCCGGCCCGACGAGGTTGCCGCGGCTGCGGCCCTGCGTGCCGTTCGGGCCGGCGGGGGAAGGGGCAAAGCAACCGGCCGCCATCGGCCACTTTCCCGCCTGGGGGTCGCGGCGTACGATTAAAGTGGCGGGCTAGCCCGAGGCCGCTCCGTGAAAGGTGGGGCAGACGTGGCGCACGACGTCTTTATCAGCTATTCGACGGAGGACAAGGCCATCGCCGATGCGATGTGCCATTACCTGGAACACCACGGGCTCCGCTGCTGGATGGCGCCCCGCGACGTGCGGCCGGGGGAAGACTACGCGGCGGAGATCATCGACGCGATCGCGGCCAGCCGGGCCCTGGTGCTGGTGTTTTCGGCCAACGCCAACAACTCCAAGCACGTCAAGAACGAGGTGGAGCGGGGCGTCAGCCATGGCATCCCGGTCATTCCTTTCCGCACCCAGGACGTGCAGCCGGCGAAATCGCTGGAGTTGTTTCTCGGCGCGCGGCACTGGTTGGACGCGATGACGCGGCCGTTGGCCGTGCATTTCGAAAAACTCGCGCACCACCTGCAGATTATTGCCGGCACCCCCGCCGCGGGCAATGCGGCCGGTACGGCGGGTGCGACGGTTGGGACCGCGGAGCCGGCCGCCCTCGCAACATTCAGTCCCCCGCCCGCGCCGGGGCGCTTTTCGCCGGCGCTGCGTTGGCTGGCGCTGGCCTTGATCCCGGTGCTCTCGATTTGCGCGGTGATCACCTGGATCGGCGTGTCCCGTGGCCGCGGAGTGTTGCCGGCGTCGCAGCGTAACGAGCCGGCGAAGATCGCCACGCCCGCCCCGGCGGTCCCCCGCGCGCCCGACGTCGCGGCGGTGGTGGTGGCCAAAACCCTGGATCTGCCTGCCAAGGAGGTGACCAGCTCGATCGGCATGAAGATGCTGCTGATCTCCGCCGGGCAGTTCATGATGGGAAACAGCCACAGCCTGGAGCAGGAGGTCGATGCGTTCAAACCGTATTACGAGGTGAAACTGGCCCCGGCCATCTTCACCAGCGCGTATCCGCGGCACCGGGTGCGGATTACGCGGCCGTTCTACCTGGGAATCTGCCACGTCACCCGCGGGCAGTTCCGCCATTTCGTCGATGCCACCGGCTACAAGACCGACGCCGAGAAGAGCGCGAAAGGGGCCGCCGGCTATAACGGCTCGATCCTCGTGCTCTCCACGCAATACAACTGGCGCAACACGGGATTCGCCCAGACCGACGAGCACCCCGTGTTGGACGTGAGCTGGAACGATGCGATGGCGTTCTGCCGCTGGCTCAGCCACAAGGAGGGCAAGACCTACCGCTTGCCCAGCGAAGCCCAGTGGGAGTACGCCTGCCGCGCGGGGACCACCACCCGCTACTACAGCGGCGACGATCCCGAGAGCCTGGTGCAAGTGGGCAACGTGGCCGACTCCAGGTACAAGACGCAATTCGCCTATACGAAAGCTCTCCGGGCGAGCGACGGCTACACGTTCACCGCCCCCGTCGGCCAATTCCGGCCGAATGCCTTTGGGCTGTTCGACATGCACGGCAATGCCTTCGAGTTGTGCTCCGACTGGTACGCCACGGAGTACTATGCCGCGGCGGCGGTGGACGATCCTGCGGGCCCGGTTTCCGGCGCGTCCCGCGTCGCCCGCGGCGGTTCGTGGCTTAGCCCGCCGGAGCGCTGCACGTCGGCCTACCGGGCCAGCTTTCTTCCTGCCGCCGCCGACGTGAACCTCGGTTTCCGCGTGGCCTGCGAGTCGCCGCAGGGCGGGCTGCCGGCCGGCAAAACGTTCACCAACTCCCTCGGCATGAAGTTCGCGCTGATTCCGGCGGGCGAGTTCCTGATGGGCGACAGCCACGCGCTGGCCGACGAACTCCAGGCGTTCGAGCCCTACGACAACACGTATCCCGTGGAGGAGACGCGCTGCGAGTATCCGCGGCACCGGGTGCGGATCACGCGGCCGTTCTACCTGGGAATCTACCATGTGACCCGCGGGCAGTTCGGCCGCTTCGTCGATGCGACCGGTTACAAGACCGACGCCGAGAAGAACGGAAAAGGGGGACAGGGCTACGACGGCCATGCGCTGCGCGACGCTCCGCAGTACAACTGGCGCAACACGGGATTTGCGCAGACCGACGAGCACCCCGTGGTGAATGTGAGTTGGAACGATGCGATCGCGTTTTGCGATTGGCTCAGCCGCAAGGAGGACAAGAAGTACCGCCTGCCCACGGAAGCCGAATGGGAGTATGCCTGCCGCGCGGGGACCACCACCCGCTACTGGTGCGGCGACGATCCGGAAACCCTGGCCGAAGTGGCCAATGTGGCCGACGCCGCCTGCAAGGCGAAGTTCCCGGCTTGGACGACCATTCGCGCCAGCGACGGCTATACGTTCACCTCGCCATCCGGCACGTTCCCGCCCAACGCCTTCGGGCTGTTCGATATGCACGGGAACGCCTGGCAGTTGTGTTGGGATTGGTACGGCGCGGAATACTATGCCGTCTCGTCGGGGGACGATCCCAGCGGTCCCGATTCGGGCATCTGCCGCGTGGCTCGCGGCGGCTCGTGGTACACCGTGCCGAACGCCTGTGCGTCGAGCGCCCGTTTCGGGCTTTACCCGGTGCATCCTACCAGCGCCGTGGGTTTTCGAGTGGCGCGAACTCCGTGAATTTCCACGCGCCGGCGGTCCCGCTCGACCGGCTTTCGCGCTTGTCGAAGGCACCAGGGGAGCGAGCAGCGACGAAGAGCCCTCTCGCAGCGCCGCGCCGATTGGAGAGCAATCGGGGCCGCCCGCGCCGTTCGGCCATCATGGCACAATGCGTAGGCGAGCCAGCCCGCCGCAGCGCCCGATGGGCGCGCCTGTATGGATAATCGGCTCCCGAGTTCCGCTTGGCTGAGGTACAATGGAATGGAGGTCAGCGCCCACGTAAACACGTCATCGACCCATGAGCCAGTCCGATCAGCAAATCGACCGCCGGGAAAACAGCGGGCCGGGCTCCGCCGCGGGGGCGGCTATTGGGCCGAAGGACTGGCTTTTTGCGGCCGTGCTGGTGGTCGTGGTGTTTCTGGTCTACCAGCCGGCCTGGCATGGCGGATTTCTCTGGGACGATGATACGCACCTTTTGAACAACCCGGTCCTCAAGCCCGGGGGCTTGGCCAAGATCTGGATGCCAGGCGGCTACATCAACTACTGGCCGCTCACCTTTACGGTCTATTGGCTGGAGTTCCATCTCTGGGGCCTCCAGCCTCTCGGTTATCACCTGGTGAACCTGGCGTTGCACGCGCTTTCGGCGCTGCTGCTGTGGCAGGTCCTCGTGCGATTGCGAGTGCCCGGGGCGATGTTTGCGGCGGCGATCTTCGCGCTGCACCCGGTGAACGTCGAGAGCGTGGCCTGGATCGCGCAGCTCAAGGGCATCCTCTCGCTTGCGCTGGCGCTCGCGTCAGTGCTGTTCTATCTTGACCACGAGCGGCGCGGGGGCCGATGGCGTTATGTGTTGGCGATCGCCGCATTCGCGCTCTCCGCGTTGGCCAAGGGCACAGCGCTAACGCTGCCGATTGTGTTGCTCGCGCTCGCGTGGTGGCAGCGGGGCCGAATCACGCGGCGGGACCTGCTGCGCGTCGTGCCCTACGCCCTGGTCGGCGCGGTGATGGCGGGTGTCGAGGTTTGGGGTCAGCACTTGGTCACCGGGGAGGCGGTGCGCTCCGACGGCCTCCTCAGCCGGGCAGCCGTCGCCGGTTGCGCCGTGTGGTTCTATCTGGGAAAGCTGATCTGGCCGCTCGACCTTTGCTTCTTCTACCCGCGCTGGACGATCGACGACCGTAGCGTGCTATCGTATCTGCCTGGCATAGCGCTGGTGGCGCTCCTCGCGTTGGCGTGGTGGCGGCGGCGCACCTGGGGCCGGCCGGTGGTGATGCTCGTGGTTTGCTACGCGGCATTGCTGCTGCCAGTGCTGGGCTTCGTGAATATCTACGCCATGCGCTTTTCGTTGGCGGCGGACCATTGGCAGTATGCAGCCAGCGTCGTACCCTGCGCGATCTTCGCCGGCGCGTCGGCAACGGTCGCCCGTCGAACGCGTTTCCACCCGCGGACGAATTTCTTGCTCTCGTTATGGGTGGTGCTCACATTGGCTGGATTGACTTGGCGCCAATGTCGGATGTACGCCGACGCTGATACGCTATATCAAACGACTATTTCTCGAAATCCCGCGTGCTGGCTTGCCCACAACAACCTCGGCATGGATTTGCTCAGCCGCGGGCAGTTCGATGAGGCCGTCAGCCATTTCAAGACGGCCCTGGAAATCAAGCCCGACTTTGAGGAGGCCCACTACAACCTCGCCAACGCTCTGGCCGGCCGCGGGGATGTCGATGAGGCCATCGCCCACTACCGAAAGGCACTGGAAATCGAGCCGGACTACGCAATTGCCCACAACAACCTTGGCGCAATTCTGTTCGCCCGCGGACGAGTCGATGAGGCCGTCGCACATTATACGAAGGCGTTGGCGGCGATGCCCAACAACGCGGAGGCTCACAACAACGTCGGCATCGTGCTGGCCGGTCGCGGATATTTGGATGAGGCAATCGGCCATTACCAGAAGGCCCTGGAAATCAATCCTAACTTCGCGGCGGCCGAATACGACCTTGCCCTGGCGCTTGCAGCCGCCGGCCGTCTCGACGAGGCCATCGCGCGCTACCAGCGAGCGCTCGAAATCAAGCCCGACTACGTAGGCGCTCGTTTGAATCTCGCCGCCGCTCGGCGCAAGCGGGAAACGATCCTGACGGCTATCAACGAGCGGCGTGAGGCGATGCGCTCACGGCCGAACGACGCCGCCCTGTTCAACGACACCGCCTGGACGTTGGCCACCAACCCGAATGAATCGATCCGCAACGGCGCGGAGGCCGTCAGGATGGCCGAGCGGGCGTTGCACCTAACTGGCGACCGCGACCCCGCAGTGCTCGATACGCTCGCCGCCGCGTATGCCGAAGCCGGGCGGTTTTCCGAGGCGATCGAGACCGCCGATCATGCCCGCGTGCTAGCTTCGAATCAACGCAACACGTCGCTCGTGGAAAAAATCACGGAGCGACTGCGCCTTTACAGGGCGCACACGGCGTTCCGCGACCAGCGCTAGTCGCACCCGCGGCATGTGGGCCCGGTGCGCGGCTGAGATGCCCATGGAACCGGGGCGCGTTTTTTCCTGGAAATTGTGCCAGCCTTCGCGGTAAGATGCGCGCGAGTCTCGGCCGCGGCCGGCCCCACGCCGCATTCGCCACGGCGTGCCACCAGAGCAATAGAGCAAGAAAGTGCCCGTGAGCAACCACACACCGTGCCCCAGCGCGTTCCACGCAACGCCCCGTTCGACTCGGCGCGCTCCGGTTGACATCGCCCCGCGCGGCGACTACGCTGCGAACCCCCTCGAACAGTGCGCTCGACTGCGCACAACGGCCCGTTTCACGGACACTCATTGGTGGCAAAGTCGAACACGAGCCTCAAAAGACGTAAAAAGTTACGGCGTCCCGTTCGCGCTGCAAGGCACGATCAATGAATGAGTTACAGCCGAGTCCTTCGGACGTAAATTGTCGAACGCTTGAAGCATGCGTTCGACATTCGACACCGCACATCGGTGAGTTTCAGTGGCCTACCATCGTGAGTAGACGCCGGAGGGCGTTTGGCCGGTCGCTCTTTTTCAGCAGAACCCCCGCTTTGACAATCCGTTTGTCCTATCGCGCGGAGTTTTTTCGCCCGCGTTCGAGCCGTCTGAGGGGGGATGGCGTTGAACGACATCGTGGCCCGCAATATTCACGGGTCAAGATCTGTGGGCACATCGCGCAATTCAAGCCCGACGCGCGAGCGAGGTTAAGTGTCGATGACTCCCTCGCTTGTGCTTCGGGCTTTTATCGCGCCGTGAATACCGGGCTACTCTTCCAGCTTGAACGCATCGCCAATGGTGGTCAGTTCGCCCCGTGCGGCGGCCGACGCGATCGGGCGGTGCGAGCGGAAGAAGCCGATGCGGTCGGCGCCGCGGTAGACGGCCAGGTACACCTCGGCGTCCCAAAACGGCTTGGAGAGCGTAGTGACCAGGAAATCCGCCTCCGCCTTGGGATACGCGTTTGCCGCGTCGCAGGCGTACAGCTTTCGCGGATCGTTCTGCTCGCGCGGCTGATAGACCAGCCACGAAGTAACCCCCGCCGGCAGTTCCCGCTCCGCCATCACCGTCTCGCCCAGCATCACCGTGACCTTGGCCGGCGATTTCAGCATCGCCACCACCCCCAGGTAGTCGGTCGGCGGAGTTCGCCCAGTCGTCGCGTCGGCAAAACGCTTGCCGTGCGAGACCGGAAAACCTTCCATCGGCTTGCGGCCCGCGGGAAGCTGCACCCCCTCGACAATCTGCGGGTGATGGAACAGCAGCACTTGCTCCTTCTCGACCGCGGGCTGGCAGCCGCTGCGGAACCACCGCGCGTAATACTTGTTCAGCTCGTAGTAGGCGTAACCGTGGTTCGATTCGGGCATCACCGACGAGTCTTCGCTGAGGTCGTTCCAGGTTTGCAGACAGGCGGCCGGTGCGTCGGCGTGGATGGCCGCGAGCCAGGCCTCGCGAAACCAGGTCATGCCCAGCATTTCCCGCACGTTGGGCGTGACGCCCGGGTGCGGATAACGCGATTGCGTGAAGGAAGGCATCACCGGCTGCCAGAATTCTTTGCCCGCCGCCTTGGCCACGGCCATCGCCTCGCGCAACAGGCTTTGGTCGAGCGCGTAGGAGTCGTGAACCCAGTCGCCGAAGGCGTCGGCCCCGGCGAACCACTGCGGGTTGTGGGTTTTCAGCGCCGCGGGCGAATAGAACACGAAGTACACCTGCTCCCGCCCACCGATCTGCCGGCACAATCGCCGCATCGTCTCGGCGTAGTCGGGCAGCGGGTGCGAACCATAGTCGAGCCACAAGCTGACGACCAGCCGCCCCTTGCGCCGCAACCAGACCGGCGCGTACTTCTCGTGGATGAGCCCCAACGCCACGGCCAGCGAATCGGGCTGCGTCAGATCGCCCCAGACGTCGGGAACGATCTTGATGCCGCCGTCGGCCAGCGCCGCCTGATAGTAGGCGTGGATCATCGCCGCAAACTGGCTGTGGGGCAGGTGCTTGTTGCCCAACAGCAGGCCGATAGTGTTGACGCCCGTCGCCTTCATCATGGCGATGTCCTGCCGCGCGGCCGCCGCGGGCTTCCCATAGTTGGCGATATACTCCGGCAAGTGCAGGGCCATCATTCCGTTGGGGCGCGTCGGCTCGACCGAAAGGTGCGTTTCGTTCCGGCCATTGACGGCCCCGACCGCCGCCTGGTGCATCACGTGCGTGTAGACGATCTTTTCGTGGGTCGGACTGGCCGCCGCCGCTCCCGCCCGAGTATCCGGCCGGCGGTCGAATATCCCCAGGTCCCAGCGGTCCATCCACTCCAGCCGCGGTTGGCCGTCGTGCCAGAGAACGGGCAGCCAGATGTGCCGGCCGTCGATGGCATTCTTCGGTCGCCAGCGGTCGGCCAGGTAAATGAAGGCCCCCGCTCGTCCGACCACGGGCAGCACAAAGGTGCTCTGCGAGTCGAAGGATATCTTCGTCTGCTCGGCCGGCCCTTGCCAGGGATTGCCCAGTTCGCGATACGGTCCGAAGATCGAATCGGCCACCGCCAGCCGCGCCGCATTGGGCGCCCAGCCCGTGCAGTGCGAACCGAACAGCCAGTACTTGCCCGAGTGCTTCAACAGCGCCGGGCCCTCGTACTGCTTGCCCAGGAGTACGCGGGCGTATTGATCGCTGGGCCGCAGATAGTCGTCGCTCAACCGCACCACGTGCAGCGACCAGTTCATTTCGGAAGCGAAGATCAGGTAAACCGCATGGTCGTCGTCCTCATACACGGTCATGTCGCGCACGTCATGGCCGATGGCGAAGTCGCGGCGGAAATGCAGGTCGGCCATGGCCTCTTCGCAGAGGGTCTTGGGCTTTCTTCTCGTGCGGAGCATCTCCTGCTCCACGGCGTTCAACGGCTGCCGCAGCTCCGCGGAGCCCCCGAGCGGGAGCACTCCGGCGTTGGGCCGCACCGAGCCCAGATACTTGTAGGGACCGGCCGCCGTATCGCTCACGGCCACCCCGGCCCGGGCGGCCGTGTAGCCTTGCCCTTTCAACTCCAGGTGGAACCACATCACGAACTTGCCCGAGCCGCGATTGAAGACCACCTTCGGACGTTCGAGGATACACCCCCGAGTGATCTCGCTCTTGGGGTCGTCGGAGACCCGCAGGGCGATCCCCTGGTCTTGCCAGTGGTACAGGTCGGCCGACGAGTACGCATGCACGCCCACCATGGCCTGGTTGCCGGCCGCGCCCTCGATCATATGCTGGCCGAACCACCAGTAGAGACCTTCGTGGTAAAGAATGCCGCCGCCGTGGCAATTGATGGCCACGCCATGGTTGTCGGGCCAAAGTTCGCCGGGACGAAAAGCGTCGGCCCCCGAAGCCGGAAAGGGAAGAACTGCCCCGGCGGCAAGTACCGCCAGAACGACAATTGCGGATTGGATCGTTTTCACGATGGTGCATCACCCATGGAAGGAGGATCAGGCAGGACGTCGTAGCCAGACCTTTGATTATCGTCGACCACCGACCCGGCTGCAACCGCCGCCGCCGAGCGGGCGATTACCGGGGGCGTCGATGCGATGCGCCGCTCAGCGGGCGGCCTGGGACACTCGCTGGGCTTCGCGCCGCCCTGTGCCCTTGCGTTTGGTCAGGCCGTCGCCGAGATCCGCGCGGGCCTGTTCGGCGTAGTCCAGCATCCGCTTGAGCACGTCCGGGCGCTGAGCGGCCAGGTTGTGATGCTGGCCGGGGTCGACGTCAAGATCGTAAAGCTCCGCAGCGCCGATCGTGAGCCTCTCGTATTTGGCGGGCATGCCGCCATGGCCGCCGGGCTTGCCGTTGAGCGAGTTGTAGCGTCGTGGCAGTTCCAGCTTCCACCGGCCGCTGCGCAGGGCTTCAAGATCGTTCGCGCCGTAGTAGAACCAGAGAACCTCGTGCGGCGAGTTCGCCGAGCGTCCCAAGATCACGTCGGATATGTCCACGCCGTCGATCTTGTGATCGGGGAGCCGCCCGCCGATAAGGTGGGCGATGGTCGGCAGCATGTCGATGGTCATCAACGGCGCGTCGCAGACCCTTCCGGCCGGGATGTGGCCGGGCCAACGCATGAGCGTGGGTTCGCGCACTCCGCCGTCCCAACTGGTCCCCTTGCCCTCGCGCAAGGGATAGGCGGACCCGGCATGATCGCCGTAGCAGAGCCAAGGACCGTTGTCGGAACAGAACATCACCAGCGTGTTGCCATCCAAGCCGTTGCGGTCGATGGCCGCGAGAATCTGCCCCACCGACCAGTCGACCTCTTCCACGACGTCGCCGAACAATCCCCGCCGCGTCTTGCCGCGGAACTTGTCGGAAACGTGCAGCGGCACGTGGACCATCGTGTGCGGCACGTAGAGGAAGAACGGCTGCTGCTTGTGCCGCTCGATGAAACGCACGGCGCGCTCGGTGTATTGCGTGGTGAGCTGGTTCTGGGCCGCATCGTCGACGTCGGGATTGATTACTTTCTCCTGCTCGATAAGCGGAAGCGGCGGGAATTTGGCGCTGGGATGATGCGGCCACATGTCGTTGGAGTAGGGGAGGCCGAAGTACTCATCGAAGCCGTGTCGCGTCGGCAGGAACTGCGGCGCATCGCCCAGGTGCCACTTGCCGAAAATGGCCGTGGCGTAATTCCGCTGCTTGCAAAGCTCCGCGATGGTCATCTCCCGATGGGAAATGCCGACCTGGGAGTGGGGACTCAATGCGCCCGCGATGCCAATGCGGTTGGCATAGCAACCGGTCATCAGGGCCGCGCGGCTGGCGGAACACACGGCGTGGGCCGAATAGAAGCTGGTGAACTTCATTCCCTCGGCGGCCATCCGGTCGAGATGGGGAGTTGCGTAGCCCTTGGCGCCAAACGGACCGATGTCGGCGTAGCCCATATCGTCGATAAGGATTATTACGAAATTAGGTACACTGCGTTTCTCGGCGCAGATGCCTATGTTTCCCGCGTCTATTGACAAGACGGCGATGACGGTGGTAAGTATGAGCGTAGCTATTCTGTGCAGTAATGGACCTGGTAACTTCCTGGTCGTACCATACCCCGCCGAAGTAACGTGGAAGATCATTGCCGTACCTGCTTTCGAGATGTTGCCTGCGCTGTCCACTGCACTACACGCTCCGCACTCCTCGGTCCCCTTCACGAAGCAAGAGCCGGGGACGAAACGGAATACCGGCACCGACTGATTATCCCGCCGCCCTGATCCGCAGTCAACTTGTCACAGTTTGGCCGGCAACCCCGCGGGGGCCCTGAATAACATGGGTCGAAAGCGAAAATAGCGCCGTCGGCAGCACCGTTCCGCCTGGCAACAAACCGATTGCTGGTACTACACCAACCATTGTCCCTACTAGACTGGAAGCCAGTAGTATGCGAACAACCATCAGTCTGTTCTGCACCCTCGCCGTCGTCTGTAGCTCCACGCTGGCCGCCGCTGCGCCCGCCAAGTCGAAGGCCGACGTCCAGGCTTCGCTGCGAGCCGCGCCCGAGCAGCCGAAACCCACGGCGGCTAACGTCGCCTACGGCACGCACGAGCGGCAGGTACTCGACTTCTGGAAAGCGGAGTCGCCGCGGCCTACGCCACTGCTGCTGCACATCCACGGCGGCGGTTGGGTGACGGGGGACAAAGCACACGTTGCCGGCCTCGCCAAATACCTCGCGGCAGGCATCTCGGTGGTCTCCATCAACTACCGTTACGTCACCCAGGCCATCGTGGCCGGAGTGAAGCCGCCGGTGGCGTGGCCGCTTCACGATGCGGCGCGGGCGTTGCAGTTCGTGCGCAGCAAGGCCGCCGAGTGGAACATCGACAAAGCGCGGATCGGCGCGTCGGGCGGGTCGGCCGGCGCGTGTTCCAGCCTGTGGCTGGCCTTTCACCGGGATCTCGCCGATCCGAAGAGCAGCGACCCCGTGACACGGGAGTCCACGCGATTGTGGTGCGCGGCCGTGATCGGCGCGCAGACCTCGTTAGACCCGCAACAGTTGCGGGAGTGGACGCCTAACAGCCGTTACGGCGGTCACGCCTTCGGTTTCATGCCCGATCCGGCGAATGTCAAGACGCGCGACACGCAGTTCGCGCAGTTTCTCGCGGCCCGCGAAACGATCTTGCCGTGGATCAAGGAGTATTCGCCGATCGCGCTCGTTACGGCGGACGCCCCGCCCATCTACCTCTACTACTCCGCACCACCGGCGCTGGGGCAAAAGCAGAAAGACCCCACACACACTTCGAACTACGGTGTGAAGTTGCAGGAGAAACTCCGCAGCCTGGGCGTCGAGTGCGAACTGGTCTATCCCGGCGCGCCCGACGTGAAGCATCGACAAGTCCAGGATTATCTGATCGAGAAACTTAAAGGTGGCAAAACATGAGAACAGCCCTTACTCGCCACGCGGCGTGGTTGTCGATCTTGGGCTTGCTCACCACGGCTACCGGCGGTGCCGCAAGCATTTTCGTCGGCTTGGCGCAAGGCGCCGCTACGGTGCAGACCGCCGACCGGCTGCTGCTGGAAGCCGAGAACTTCGACGATTGCGGCGGTTGGGTCGTGGATCAACAGTTCATGGACCAGATGGGCTCGCCGTTTCTGCTGGCCCACGGGCTGGGCGATCCGGTTCGCGATGCGACGACCCTGGCGAAGTTCCCGTCGGCGGGCCGCTACCGCGTGTGGGTGCGGACGCGAGACTGGGTCGCTCCCTGGAAGGTGCCCGGCGCCCCCGGTCGCTTTAAGGTCGTAATCGACGGCAAACCGTTGGCGACGACGTTCGGAACCGAAGGGGAAGCCTGGCACTGGCAGGACGGCGGCGGCGTTGAGGTGGGCGCCCGGGCCCGCGTCGCGTTGCACGACCTCACCGGCTTCGAAGGCCGCTGCGACGCAATTCTCTTCTGCCGCGACCTGGAGTTCCAGCCGCCCACGGAACGCACGGCGCTCGCGAAGTTCCGCCGCGAGCTTCTGGGCCTGCCCGACAAACCGAGCAGTGGCGGCCGATTCGATCTGGTGGTGGTGGGCGGGGGGATCCCGGGTACGGCGACGGCCGTTTCCGCCGCGCGGCTGGGGCTCACGGTGGCCCTGATCCAGGACCGGCCCGTGCTGGGCGGCAACGGCAGTTCGGAGATTCGCGTCTGGCCGGAAGGCAAAATCCACCAGGTCCCCTATCGGCATATCGGCGACGTGGTGGCGGAGCTCGTGCCGGCAAAGCGCCGCAGCGACGGCAACGCGAAATCGGCCGAGATTTTTGCCGACGCCCGCAAGCTCTCCGTGGTCCGGGCCGAGCCGCACATCACGCTGCTGCTGGAGCGACGCGTCAATGCGGTCGAGGCCCGCGATGGCTTGGTGCGGGCAGTCGTTTGCCAGCACATCCGTACGGCCCGTCGCTTGCGGATCGAGGGGCGCTGGTTCGCCGATTGCACCGGCGACGGCACCGTCGGTTTTCTCTCCGGCGCCGACTACGAAATCACCCGCCGGCAGCACATGGGTTCGAACAACCTCTGGAACGTGGCCGAAAGCGGCGCCGCCGAGCCGTTCCCCAAGTGCCTCTGCCAGGACAACGACCCGTTGGACAAGAAGATCGTCGCACAGAACACGGCGGCGCCCTTTCCGCGCTGCCCGTGGGCGGTCGATCTGAAAGACAAGCCCTTCCCCGGCCGGAATAAGTCGGCCGCTCAGTGGTGCAAGCCGGGATTGGAGAACCTGGGCAACTGGTTCTGGGAGAGCGGCTTCGACCGCGACCCGATCGAGGAGGTGGAATGGATGCGAGACCTCAACCTGCGGGCGATGTACGGAGCGTGGGACACGCTCAAGAACGTCGACGGCAAGTATCCGCACCACAAGCTGGGCTGGGCGGCCTATATCGCCGGCAAGCGGGAGTCGCGGCGGCTGCTGGGCGACGTCGTGCTCTCGGCCGATGACTTCCGCCGGAGCACGCCCTTTGCCGATGGCTGCTTCCCCTGCACCTGGACTATCGACATTCACGCGCCCGAGCCGCTCTTCGCCGCGGGGCACGCGGGCGAGGAGTTCATTTCGCGGGCCACCGAAGGCAAGAGGTACAGCTACGCCGGCCCGTATTGGGTCCCCTATCGCTGCCTCTACAGCCGCAATATCGGCAACCTGTTCATGGCCGGCCGCGATATCAGCGTCACCCACGAGGCCATGGGGCCGATCCGCGAGATGCAAACCGGCGGCATGATGGGCGAGGTGGTGGGCATGGCCGCCGCGCTGTGCAAGCGGCATGCGTGCTTGCCCCGGGACATCTATGCCAAACACCTCGCTGCCCTGAAGGAGCTGCTTGGCCGTGGCGTGGGGCGCGAGCAGAGCGGCCAAAGCGGACTTGGGCAACCGTGAAACGCGAGCCTTGATCGTGGGCTCGAAATCGCCGTGCCTTGAGGTTCCGGCGAAGAACAACTTCCCGGTTTTGCTTCCTTTTCCGTAGCCCAGGCATGCCTGGGCTACGGAAATCGGGAAGTTATCTTTCGGCCAATCCTAGGCCTGGACTAATCGGTGCGCCGTGAATCGAGGCGCGCCCAGGAATAGCGCTAGCGATGCCGGCTAGAGCGACTGCTTCGAGAGGAAGTCGTAGCTGTCCTTCACATAGTCGAGAACCTCGCCCTGGCCATTGTCCTGCTCATAGATGTACCACTCGATGCCCGCCTCTTTGCCGGCCGCGAAGACTTCGTTCCACTTCACCGAGCCTTTCCCGAGCGCGGTCAGCGTATGCTTCTTGCCTTGGATGATGACGTCTTTGGCGTGGACCACCTTGATCCGCCCCGTCAGTTTGCGGATATAGGCCGGCACGTCAACGCCGGCCGCCGCCGCCCAGGCAATGTCCAACTCCGCGCAGAGATTTTCCGGCTTGGTCGCGTCCATGAGGATTTGGTGCTTCGTGCGCGGATCATTGGGGAACTTCCCGAACTCCACGGTATGATTATGGAACGAGAGCCGCATCCCCGCAGCACGCAACTTCGCACCGAGCGCGTCGAGCCGCTTGGCGCCTTTAAGCCATGCTTGCAGGTTCGCCGTGCAATCCTTCATCATGCCGCCGGGCGCCACATCCTTGTTTCCGACGGTCTTCCAGAACGCCACCTGCCCGTCAAAATCTTTTTCGAACGACTCGATGCTGGCGTGGCAGGCGATGCACTTCAGTCCGGCCTTGTCGAGCGCCGCGCGGATCTTGTCGGCCGGCAGCAACGGCATTCCGCTCCACTGCACATACCGCCAGCCCATATCGGCCGCCTTCTTCAACGTGCCGTCGAGATCCTTCTTCGCCAGATCGCGCACGGTATAAAGTTGCAAGGCCATTCCCGCCTTCGCACCCGTCTCCGTACCCCATGCGATGCGGCCCGACGTCGCCAACAGCCCCAGCGCACCCAACGCCTGCCTGCGCGACATTCCAACACAATTCGACTTCATTCGATGATTCTCCTGTTATGGTCTCAATTCAAAGCAACAGCAGCTAATAATACGGCAGGGTTCCGATTCACGGGGCTTTGCTTTGGTCGTGCTCCCCTGGAACCCACCAACGGCGGCGCGATAAAGCTCAGTTTCGTTGTGGTTTCTGGCGTTGTCAAGCGTCGCCTCGCCTTTTGCGTTGGGGCCGCCTTGCGACCGCTGCGAGCGGCTGATATATTGCCCTTCCGGGTGCGGCTGGCGGTCGCTTTAGCGAGGCGGGCCATGGCGGAAACGTTCGATCCCTATCATCTTTGGCTGGGCATCCCGCCGAAAGAGCAGCCGGCCAATCACTATCGTCTGCTGGGAATCGATCTTTTCGAGGGCAACCCGGAGGTGATCGAGAACGCCGCCGATCAGCGGATGGTCCACCTGCGGAGCTTTCAGATCGGCAAGCAGGCGGATTTCTCGCAGAAATTGCTCAACGAGGTGGCGGCCGCCAAGGTGTGCCTGCTGCGGCCGGAGAAAAGAACGGCCTACGACGAGCAGTTGCGGCGCCAGTTCCAGGCCAAGGCCGAAGCCGACCTGGGCCAGCGGCCGGAGATCGATTCGCAGTTGGCTTTGGCGCTGGAGCGCGAGGCGCAGCAGGGGCGCGGCTGCTCCAAAAAAGCCGCGCAGCCCGGGCGCGGGGCGATCCTCGGCACGGCCGGCGCGGTTGCGGCCCTGCTCGTAATCGCCCTACTCTGGGCGACCGCGGCGCATAAAACTCCCGTCCAACCCGCGCAGCAGAGCGCCGCCACGCCGCCAGGCGGAAAGGGATTGGCGGTTAGGGGTGGGGAATCGGGGCATAAGGAAACGGCTCCGCAACCTCCGATTGCGAATCCCGGATCGCAAATCTCGAATCTGAAATCGCAGATCCCTAACCTGGAATCGAAAGTTGAAAATTCGAAATCCGCAATTCCTAATCCCTCCATCGTCCCGCAGGCGGGAGAGGGGGCGGGGGTGAGGACGGTTCCACCGCTGGCCAAGCCCTCGATGTCTGCCACCGAAGCGGCAGACATCCAGCGACAGTGGGCTGCGCATCTCGGCCTGCCGGTGGTCGAGAGGAATTCCATCGGGATGCAGCTGGTTTTCATCCCGCCCGGCGAGTTCATGATGGGATCGACGCCCGAGGAGGTTGCCTGGGCGTTGGGGGAGGCAAAAAAGATTAGGGAGTCGAAAGTCCACCTTGGCGGGGTGCGGAGTGAATCGCCCCGGCACCGGGTGGAAATCAGCAGGCCGTTCTACCTGGGAGTGTACGTGGTTACCCAGGGCGAATATGAAAGGGTGATGGGCGTGAATCCGAGCGGCTTCACGGCCAAGCAGATCGACTCGCTCGCCTTCATGCCGCCGCTGTCGGGAAACGAAGTCCATCGCCGGGTGGAGGCCCGTAACAAGTCGGAGGGCATGGACACGAGCCGTCACCCGGTCGAAACGGTCAATTGGGACGAGGCCGTTGAGTTCTGCCGCCGACTATCCTCTTTGCCCGCCGAGCGCGCGGCGCGGCGGGTCTATCGACTGCCGACGGAAGCCGAGTGGGAGTATGCGTGCCGGGCAGGAACGACGAGCCGCTGGTACTGTGGCGACAACGCGGCGGAGATGGCTGACGTAGCATGGTTCCGCAACGACGCGGGCGGGATAACACACACGGTGGGCCAGAAGCGTCCAAACGCCTGGGGCCTATACGATATGTCCGGGAATGTCTATCAGTGGTGCGCGGACCGGTTCAGCGGTGACTATTACAGGCAATCCGCACCGACTGATCCCACGGGGCCGCCCGCGGGACCCGCCCGTATCATGCGCGGCGGTTGCTGGGACGACATCCCATCCTTTTGCCGCTCGGCGTTTCGCTACCCATACTCGCATACCGCCCGCTCCCGCCCTTTCGGTTTTCGGGTCGTGGCGGAGCGCTGACTTTGCCCTCGCCCGGCCGGTCGCCCAGCATGTCAGCCGTCGCCCCTTTTCCCTGCCGGCTCGCGCGGCAGCCGTGGGCATCGTGCGGGAATCCCGCGGCACGCGGCCTCGAAAAGGGGGACAGCGCCGCAATTCGCCGGCGTGGGTTGAACCTTGCGCAGCGGCGGGCGTAATCGGCGGGCGGGGTCGCGGCGCGGTTGTCCCGGAGGGACGTTTGATAATAGCCCAGCACGGGCACGTGCTGGGAGGCGGGGCAGAGAAGATATCTCCTGGGCAAGTCCCGGAGGGACGGTTGACTCGCGTCATGTCAACCGTCCGGGACGAAAGGGCCCTTTTCACCTCCAACAGCATAGGACGTTCAGAGAAGTGCAACTTGCAGCCGCGATTCACTGGCCCCGCGGCCGCCTCTTCCGGCGCCCGCGGCGGCACAGTATTATGGGGAAGAAAGCCTATATGTTCGGCATCGACCGGATCGATCTGTCGGCCAAGTAGTTTGTCGTAAGAAAGGCAGACGGTTTGTATATGAGCATTGTACCATCGGCCCACTTCGTTCGTGGCCCCATTCTTCTTGCCGGGCTCGCGATTGCGGTGTTCGCGGCCGCACGGGTCGAGGTGGCCCCGCGAGCCGTAGCGGCTCCGGCCGCGGCCGCAACGCAGACGCTGTTGGAGGGCGTGCGGCAAATTGCCGCGCCGGGCGTGCCCGGCCCGTTGGCCGTGTTCGGCGGCAAGGCCTTTGCCGTGGTGGCCGGCCAAACCGGCGGCGACCATCAGGCGGCCGTGGTGGCGGCGGCCGCCTGGAAGTCGGGACGCGTGGTGGCGTTTGGCCATACGGGCTACCTCGACGGCAAAACGCTGGCCATCGCCGACACCGGCCGCCTGATGCTCAACGCCGTATGCTGGGCCGGCAAGACGACCGCCATCCATCGCGACCGTCTGCGCGTCGCGGTCTGGCATCAGAGCGGCCTGCTCGCCTTCCTGAAACAACAGGGGATCAACGCCGAGTCCCTGGAAGCCGGAGCCTGGCCGCATGTCGTCTCCTCGTGCCAGGTGGTGTGCCTCGACAGCGGTTCGTTGAGTGAGGGGCAAGTGCGGGCCGTAGGCCAGTTCGTCCAGCAAGGGGGTGGACTGGTCGCCGCGAGCCTCGGCTGGGGCTGGCTCCAACTCCACCTCGGCAAGACACTGTTGGCCGATCATCCCGGCAATCGCTTGTTGGCTCCGGCGGGGATCGTTTGGCTCGACGGCGCGTTGCAGCGCACGGCCGTCGAAGGCTATGCGGCGGGCCCGCCGCCACGGCTTTGTCACGCCATGGCGGCCCTGGAAGCCCTCGGCGCCAGTGCCAAAGGCGGCAAGTCGTTGGACAAGCAGGACATGGCCCAGGCGCTGGCGACCGTTATCGACGCCGTGCGGGGGTTGCCGCCCGACGACCGGCTGCTGCGCCCGGCCTTGGAGCGCATCGAGCGCGCGTACGTGGCCGACATCGTGCCCACGGCAAAGCAGCCGCTCACGGCGGCCAACCCGCTGGGCCGCCTGGCGTTGACGCTGCACATCGAATCGCTGCGGCGGCTGCCGCCGGAAGCGATTCGCGCCGAGCCGGCGGCCGCGGCCTTTCCCGGCCTGGCGCCGGACGACGCCCCGCGCGTGACGCGCTCGGTCGCCGTCGACACGGCGGTGCCCGACTGGCACAGCACGGGCCTCTACGCCGCGCCGGGCGAGGTGATTACGGCCACGGTGGCCGCGGGCTCGAGCGCCGCGGGGCTCTGGCTGCGGATCGGCGCCCATCGCGATACGTTGTGGCACAAGGATTCCTGGAGCCGCTGGCCGGAAATTTGCGTACGCACGCCGCTGACGGCTCCCACGACTCGCCTGGCCAGTCCGCTGGGAGGCATGATATACGTGGAAGTGGGCAGCGGCGCGCCGCCGGGCAGAGTTTCCCTCTCGATCGCCCATGCCGTGGAAGCGGCGTACTTTGTCCTCGGCGAAACGGAGCTTTCGCGGTGGCGCGACGCGATTCGATCGCGGCCGGCCCCCTGGGCGGAGTTGGCTTCGGACAAAGTGATCCTTACCGTCCCAGCGCGCGAGATTCGCAGCCTGGACGACCCCGCCGAGTTGATGCGGTATTGGGACCGGGTGCTGGATTGCGACGCGGAGTTGGCGGGCATTCCGGCCCAGCGCCGCCGTCCGGAGCGCTACCTGGCCGACGTGCAAATCTCCGTCGGCTACATGCACTCCGGTTATCCGATCATGACCCATCTGGACGCCGCGCCGCTGATGGTCAGCAAGAGCCGCTTGACCGACAAGGGCCAGGCGTGGGGGCTGTACCACGAGATGGGCCACAATCACCAGTCGTCGGACTGGACCTTCGAGGGCACGACCGAGGTCACGGTCAACCTGTTTTCGCTATACGTGATCGAAAAGCTTTGCGGCTGTCCCGCGGCCGCGGCCCATCCGGCGATCGCGCCGGCGGCGCGCGCCAAGGCCCTGGCGGCTTACGTGGCGGGCGGACGCAGCTTCGAGACTTGGAAAAAAGAGCCGTTTCTCGCCTTGCAGATGTATATGCAACTGATCGAGGGCTTCGGCTGGGATCCGCTGAAGCGGGTGATTGCCGAGTATCGCAAGCTGCCGGCCGCGGAGCATCCCAAGACGGACGAGGAGAAGCGCGACCAGTGGATGGTGCGTTATTCGCAGACGGTGGGGCGGAATCTGGGCCCGTTCTTCGCGGCCTGGGGAGTGCCGACGTCGGCCTCCGCGCGGGCATCGATTGCCCAGTTGCCCGGCTGGATGCCCAGCGGACTTGCCGCGCTTGCTCCGCGGTGATTCGGCCCGGCGGACTTCGCTGATTGCATTGCCCGCGCGGGCCGGTATAGTAGGGGAATCGTCTGGCAGTCGCGAAAAAAGCCCATCGGGAGAGCTATGATGGATCGTCTGCATGAAATGCCGTGTCGCGTGGCGGGTGCCCTCTTCTGTGCCGTCTTTCTCTTGGCGCCGGCGGCCGCGGAGGACATTGCCACCATCCGGGCGACGTTTGCCGACCCGCCGCGGCAGTTCAGCTCGGCCCCGCTCTGGGTGTGGAACGACATGCTCACCGAGCAGCAGGTGGTGGAGTCGCTCCGCGACCTGGCGGCGCAAAAGGTGAAGCAGGCCTTCGTGCACCCGCGGCCGGGCCTGATGACGCCTTACCTTTCCGCCGATTGGTTTCGGCTGTGGCGGGCGGCGTTGGCCGAGGCGAAGCGGTTGGACATGAATCTCTGGATCTACGATGAAAACTCCTATCCCTCCGGTTTTGCCGGCGGCCTGGTGCCCGACGCGATGCCGGAGGCCCGCGGCCGCAGCCTCGTCGCCCGGAACGTGAAGGGCGCGGAGGCTCTCAGGAAGGCGTTGGCCCCCTCACCCCCGGCCCCTCTCCCGCAAAGGGGAGAGGGGAGTTCCAGAGGCCCGACCCCTCTCCCGAAAATGGAGAACGAAGAGACTGTCGTGGCCGTGTTCCGGCTCGACGGTCCGAAGTACGACGACGTGACCGCGGAGGCCCGAAGCGGAAAGGCCTTGCCCGAGGCGCACTATCTGGTGCTATCGGTCGTTCGCTCGCCGGCGACGCCCTGGAACGCCGGGAAGACCTATGTCGATTTGATGTACCCCGGCGTGACGCAGAAGTTCCTCGACATCACGCTCGGCGCCTACCAACGAGAGATCGGCGCCGAGTTCGGCCGCCGCGTGCCCGGCTCATTCTGCGACGAGCCGCATCTGGAGGCCGGCGGCGGCGTGCCCTGGACCGACGATCTGCCGCAGGTCTTCCAGAAGCGATGGGGCTACGATCTCCGCGGCAGCCTGCCGTCGCTCTTCCGCGAGGTGGGCGATTGGCGTCGGGTGCGGCACAACTATTACCAGGTCTTGTCGGACCTGTTCATCGAGCGCTGGTCGAAGCCCTATCACGACTATTGCGAGCAGCACGGCCTGGAGTGGACCGGCCACTACTGGGACCATGCCTGGCCCATTTGCACCACCGTGCCCGACAACATGGCGATGTACGCCTGGCACCAGCGGCCGGCCATCGATTGCCTGATGAACCAGTACCACGAGGACACGCATGCCCAGTTCGGCAACGCCCGCATGGTCCGCGAGTTGGCGAGCGTGGCCAACCAGATGGGGCGGCCGCGGACGCTCTGCGAGGCCTATGGGGCCGGCGGTTGGGACATGCGACTGGAGGACATGAAGCGGATTGGCGACTGGCTCTTCGCCTTGGGGGTCAACACGCTCGACCAGCACCTTTCCTACGTCACCATCCGCGGCGCGCGAAAGCGCGACCATCCGCAATCGTTCTCCTATCATGAGCCATGGTGGGGCGATTACCACGTGCTGGCCCAGTATTTCACCCGGCTTTCCTATGCCCTCTCCCGCGGCCGCACGGAAAACCACATCCTGGTGATCGAGCCCACCACCACCGCCTGGATGTATCAGAACGGTAGCGATGCGAAGACGCGGGAACATCTGAAGGAGATTGGGGATAAGTTTCAGGAGTTTCTCCTGAAACTGGAAGATCGCCAGATCGAGTACGATATCGGTAGCGAAGACATTATCGCGCGGCACGGGTCGATCGAATCGTGTGAGACGCCCCATCAGGACTCCCCTCGCCCGCTTGCGGGAGAGGGGCCGGGGGTGAGGGCGCCAGGAAGTGCCAAAACGCCTAACCAGTTCCAACGGCCGCGATTCGCTGTCGGGCAGCGCCGTTACTCGATGTTGGTTATTCCGCCGGCGATCGAGAGCCTCAACCAGAAGACAGCGTCGCTTCTGAATGAGTTCGCGGGTCGCGGTGGCACTGTTCTGTCTTACGACGTCGATGAGTTAACCGAGATCGACGGACGCCGGGCGACGAGTAACGAACGTGCCCATTTTCCGGCGGGCTTAGACTGCACGATTCAGTATTCCGCCGACTACTCGCGGTCCGGTATTTTGCGAACTGAGGGTGATCAAGGGAAGCTGTTCCATCTCCGTCGGCAGCTAGACGACGGGCAACTTTTGTTTCTAGTCAACACTAGCATCGACTCGCCGTCGCGGGGCAGGATCTCCGCCGACGCGAATGGCGTTGAGCAGTGGAACCCTGAGTCAGGCGGGGTTTGCCCCTACCCCTTCAAAAACGAACGTCAAGGGATCAGCCTTTCGTACTATCTCCCTCCCTGCGGCAGCCTGCTCTTATTCCTCTCCAACAAGCCCCTGCCGGCGGCTAAGGAGCCCTCGGGCACATGGGCAACGATCCCGCCCGGCAGCCCGCCGACCGTCCATCGCGACGAGCCCAATGTGCTCACGCTGGACTATTGCGACCTCACGGCCGGAGGCCAGACAAATAAGAATATCTATTGCTACCAGGCTAACCGGATGGTCTTCCAGGCCGCGGGGTTCGAGCGAAACCCTTGGGATAGCGCGGTGCAGTTTCGCGATGAGCTGATCCGCCGCAAGTTGCCGGCCGATACCAGCGTGGACGCGACCTATCGCTTCACGATCGAGAAGGCCGTGCCGCGGACGCTGGAAATCGTCGTCGAGCGCCCCGATCTGTATGCGATCACCTGCAATGGCAAACCGTGCCGCCCGCGGACCGGCCGCTGGTGGCTCGACAAGGCCTTCGGCCGCATCGATCTGGGCGCGGCCGCGCGGGTGGGCGAAAACGCGGTTACCCTGCACGCCGCGCCGATCAACATCTATCACGAGATCGAGCCGGCCTATTTGCTGGGCGATTTCACGCTCCGCGCGGCCGCGGCGGGTTTTGTGGTTACGCCGGGCGGCACGCTGCGCGTCGGACCGGAAGGTTGGAACGCTCAGGGCCATCCCTTCTACGCCTCGGGCGTCACGTACGCGGGAAGTTTCGACGTCGCCGCGCCCGCCGGCCGGTATCGCGTGGTGTTGCCCAAGTGGTACGGGAGCGTCGCCCGGGTGACGGTCAACGGCAAGCTCGTCGGGCGGATGGTGCATCAGTCGTGGGAGTGCGAGGTGAGCGAGGCCATTCGGCCGGGGGCGAATCGCATCGAAGTGACGGTCGTGGGAACGCTGAAGAACACGCTCGGCCCGCACCACGGCCAACCCCCGTTGGGCGCTGCCTGGCCGGCCAGTTTCCAGAAGGCGCCCCAGAGCGGTCCGCCGCCGGGAAGCCAATACGATACCGTGGCGTACGGGCTTTTCCAGCCTTTCGCGCTCGAACAATGGCACAACCGACCCTGAATCATCCTGGCGGTGGGTGACACGCCCAGAGCGCAGCGACGGGCGTGATTCCCAGGCCGGCCACGCCTTGCGTACCTCGGCCGCAGGTCACGTAATGCTGAAGTATAACCTAATTGTCTTTTCCGTGTTCATCTGTGTTCATCCGTGGCCTGCTTCCTTTTTCCGTTTGGGCGCACCATTGCCGCCATATGCGGCGGTAGACGGCCTCGATATTGCGCGCGAAACGGGGGGCGTCCATCAATGGCGATTGTTGCATGCGATCGCGCAAGGTGGCGCGAAGTTGGCCCAGCCGCGACAGATCGCCCGCCAACTCCGCGGCGATCCAAACGTACTCGGCTTCGTCGCGGGCGATCAACTCCGGCAGGCCCACGTTGGTGAGAATACTGACTCCGCCCCGGCCCACCGCGGTGGTCCCCGCCAGGCTCACCACGGGAACGCCCATCCACAGTGCGTCGCAGGTGGTGGCGCCGCCGCCGTAGGGAAACGGATCCAAGGCCACGTCGATGCGGCCGTACAGCCCCAAGTACTGCGCCACGGGCAAGGTGCCGGAGAAGGTCAGCCGATCGGGGGCAATCCCTTGCCGGAGCAGGTGGTCGCGCACAGTGTCGCGATGGCTGCCCGGCTGGGCGTGCAACAACAGTCGTGAGGACGGCGCCCGCTGCATCAGCCGGCTCCAGGTATCGAGCGCCCGCCCGCTCACTTTGCAGAAGTTGTTCAAGCAGCCGAAGGTGACGACGCCCGCCTGCGCGGCCGGCAACGGTTCGACGGGCGGTGTTGCGGAGAGCGGCGCGTAACACCAGTAGGTCTCGGGCAAGTGGAGGGTTTGCTCGGTGTAAAACGCCTCGTTTTGTCCCGGCGGGTCCAGATACGGATCGGTCAGACGATAGTCGATCGTCGCCAGCCCGGTCGTGCCGCAGTAGGCCAGGTACGTGACTTGCACGGGCGCCGGCTTGCGGGCCAGCGCCAAGAGGCGGCCGTGGGCCATGTGCATCGTAAGGTCCACCACGACGTCGATGCGATCCTCGCGGATCGTACGGGCCAGTTGCCCGTCGGACCAGCCCAGCGCGTCGCGCCAGACGTCGACAAGCCCGCGGCAACGCGCGGTGATTGCGTCGGCGACGCGCACCGAAGCGTAGCCGAAGATCTCGAACCGCTGGTGGTCGTGTGACTGCAAAAGTGGCAAGAGAAAGCGCCCTACCGGATGGCCGCGAAAATCGGGCGACACGTAGCCCACGCGCAGGCGGCGATCGGGGGAGCGATCGTTGGCGTGGGGTTCGATGAATCTGGCCAGCGGCTGGGCGTGCTGCCGGTTCCAGCGGCGGTGTTCCTCGTAGATCGCCGGGGCATCGTAACCGGGGCAGAAATTGAGCGTGTAGACCAGGTTGCTATCTGCTTCGGCATAGTCGGGCTTCAACTCCACTGCGCGGCGGTGGCAGGTAACCGCCTCGTCGAGCTTTCCCTGGTCGGTGAAGGCATTGCCCAGGTTGTTGTACGCCTGGGCATAGCCGGGCTTCAATTCGAGCGCCCGGCGGAAACAAGCGACCGCCTCGTCCAGCCGCCCCAGGCCCTTCAAGGCATAGCCCAGGCTATTGTGCGCTTCGGCGTAGTCGGGATTGAGCTCCACCGCGCGACGGTGGCAAGCGGCGGCCTCGTCGAGTTTTCCCTGGTCCTGCAAGACGTTGCCGAGGTTGTTGTGGGCCCCGGCGAATTCCGGCAGCAGTTCCAGCGTGCGGCGGTGGCAAGCGGCCGCTTCGTCGAGCTTCCCCTGGTCCTTCAGGGCGATGCCGAGGTTATTGTATACCGCGGCAAAGTCGGGCTTCAGCTCCAGCGCTCGGCGGTAGCAGGCGATCGCCTCGTCGAGCTTCCGCCGTTGCTGCAGCGCGGTGCCCAGGCTGTTGTGAAAGGCGGCCTGGTTGCCGTCGAGCGCGATCGCCCGTTCGAGGCCCTCGATGGCGGCTTCGTGCCGGCCGAGTTGGTAGGCGACGACTCCGAGCAGATGCCAGGCGCCGGCCTGCTGCGGCTCAACCGCGAGAATCTGCCGGCAGAGCCGCTCGGCCGCTTGCAGTCGCCCCGCCTGGTGGTGCGCCGCGGCAATCGCCAGGGCTTCGGAAATCGTTGCCATAACCTGAATTATGGCCAAGGAACCGGTGGGCCGCAACATGCTTCCGGATCGACGAGCGAAGGGTGAGGCGGAAGAAATGCTCGCGTTCGGCCACTCTCGATCACCTCTCAGCCCCGCGGGCACTACGAAGTGGTCGTCTTCCGCAAGGCGAGAGGGGAGAAAGAACGCCAATCTCTGTGAATCAGGAAACCCAATTTGGCTTGCCGCTGTTATAATCGGAGGGGAGAACGCAGATGAAAATAATCGTCTTTCTCGCGGCGTCGGTGCTCGGTGGCGTGCTCATGGCGGCCGAGCCGCCGGCGCGGGTTTTCAAAGCCAGCGAACTCGGCCTGTTGCCCAATAGCGGCAAGGACGAATCGCAGGCGCTGGCCCGCGCCATCCAGACGGTGATCGACCGCGGAGTTCCCGGGGAATTGCGGTTGGAGAAGGGCGTCTACAAGATCGGCGGTCCGGGGGTCAACCCGAAGAGCCCGGATTTCAACTACGCGCTCGGCATCAACCGGGCCAAGGGCTTCACCCTGAGTGGAGCCGGCCAGTGTACCCAGTTGGTTGTCACCCGGCCGCGGCTCGGTCTTTTCTCGGCCCAAGGGTGTGTGGGTTTGATCTTCAAGGCTTTCTCGGTGGACTACGAACCAGTCGGCTTTACACAGGGAACGATTCGGACTGCCGATCCCCAAAGCGGCACCTACACGCTCGAGGTGGATCGAGGGTTCCCCGAGTTCGACTCCAAGGTGGTGTTCCCTGACGGGAAACGGTTGGGTGGGCGTGGAGTGACGTACATACCGCGGACGTTGCCCGACGGAAGCGCCGCGATGGACAACGTGCAGACGGCGCAAGCGACAGCCATCGAGAACCTCGGCAGCGGCCTGTGGCGAATCAAGATGGGGCCCTACTCGTTCAACGATCCGAAAACCTGGTCGCACACGCGGGAGTGGCCGAAATGGCATATCCTGCCGGGGACGCGCAACCTCATCCAAAGCGCGCCGCTGGCCGGAGCGGTGTGGGTGGCCGACTCCAAGAATATCGCATTCGAGAACGTCACCTTCTATATGAGTCCGTCGGTGGCGGTAAGGGTCTATTTCAGCGAAGGTGTTACGGTGCGGGGCTGCACGGCGAAGATCCGCGAAGGATCCGGCCGTTTGCAGTCCACGAATGCCGATGTTTTGCACTTCGCCGCCGTTCGCGGTCCGATACTGATCGAGAACTGCCGTTTCGAAGACCAGTCGGACGACCATATCAACATCCACGAGCCGTTAGAAAACGTGATCGCCACCCCTGCGCCGCGGCGGTTGGTGCTGGACGCTAGTGCGCGGACTTACCGCGAAGGCGACGTGTTGTATATCGTCGACCAGGTCAACAAGACGCTGCGCTACAAGACTGAAGTGAAGAAGGTGGAAAAGTTCGGCGCGAAGAATTACCTCGTCACCATCGATAAGTCAGTGACCGGGCTGGCGTTTTTTCGCCCGGAGCGCGATAAAGGGGGGCTGATAGGGGAAACCCGTTGCGACATCGTCTGGAACATCAGCCGCGCCGGCGGGCCGACGATCATCCGCAACAACTACTTCAGGAATGGTGGCTCGGTGCTGCCCGACCTTGTCGGCGGCCTGATCGAGAACAACGTCTTCGAGAACAACGGCGGATCCTGCGCGCTGAGGATGGGATACACCACGAGCATCTACAGCGAAGGGCCCTCGCCGGCGGACATTGTCATCAGGAATAACACTTTCCGTAACCAGTCGCGAGCGCCGAACAACTTGCCCGTGATCTCGGCGCACTACTGGCCGACGAACCCCAAGGGACGGCTCACGAGCAATCTGAGAATCGAAGGGAATCAGTTCATCGACTGCGGAACGACGGCCATCTACCTGAGAAGCGTGTCGCACGTCGCCATCGTGAACAACCGCGTCGAGGCCCGGGAGACTACGCGGAGGGCGAAGAAGCTGGAATACTATCATCCCGATTCGGCCGGCGAGGGCGTGGGCTATCCGTCGGTCGTCCTCGACAACTGCGGCGACGTCGCCGTGGACAATCTGGCGGTCAACGACCGAGGAGCCAAGTGCGCATTGATGATCGGCAAGAACGCCGATCCCGGCGACCGGGGCGTGAAGATTGCCCATCTCAAGGCCGTATTAGGCAAGGACGTGCCGGAAGTAATTGACTTGCGCGCGGCAAAATAGACGGTCCACGACCGCGCAGACGCCGGTGGAGTGCGAAAGGCCGTTATTCCAACGCATCCGCCCCAGATCGCTCTTGAGGCCGGAGGATCTGTTTGTGCTCGGCGATGACGTTGGGGCGGATCCGCGAGTTCTGGTAGTCGTGGAATACGGGGGTTGGCCCTGTCGCCGGCCGTGTGACGAGCAAAGAGGTCGCCGCGTTGGCGTTGCAGAATTTGAGGGAATCCTCCCCGCTGCCGCTCGCGGTCCGTTCCATCTTGCCGCCGCAAACCCGCCTACACCGGCCGAAATAGTGAAATCGGCCGCCGATTTTCTTTCGCCACCAGCCGTTGAAAGCCGATCCGAGAGGGAACCCATTCTAAGGCTAAGCCGGCCCGTCGGCCGCTTTACGTGGCCGCTTTTCTGGAGTACACTTAACAAACATGGCACTAGCTGCGATCAGGAAAGGTCAGGAGCCATTGGCCTCGGGGGGGACGGTTTTCCTGACGCGTGGTGTAGGTGGTAGTAAACACTACCTGAGCGGCTGCCAGATAATGGATGCAACAATTTAGACAGTAAGGCTTTAGGAGAGGTGGCTGAGTGGTCGAAAGCGGCGGTTTGCTAAACCGCTGAACGGCGTTGAGCTGTTCCGCAGGTTCGAATCCTGTCCTCTCCGCTCCAACAAGAAGCCGTCGACGCAAAGCGTTGGCGGCTTTCCTTTTGCGCCGTCGCGGCCGGGACGGTGTCCGCCGCTGTGCTTAAAGTGTGCTTAACCGAGGTCGGTGCAGTCATGCGGTTCCTCCTTGCCCTTGGGGGCAGCTTGGGGGTTGTTGGCCTTCGCCAGACGCTGCATAGCCGCCTGGGAGGTCTGGTCCAAAACGTGCGTATAGAGCCTGATCACCTCCGGGTCGACATGGCCGACCCATTGGCGGACAATCGCCTCGGGGATGCCCTGGGTCAGGGCGTGGGAGATGAAGCTGTGCCGGAACGTATGTACGTGGCCCGGAAGGCCCAGTTTCTTGAGCACCCGTTTGAGGTATTCCAAGAGCCGCCGCTCGGACAGCGGGTGGTCGCCAGCCGGGTACTTGGCCGAGGCCGGCGCCGTGAACACCCACTTCGCCTTGCGCGGTAAGTTCGACAAGATAGCCCGCGCCTTGGGGCTCATGGGGATCGCTCGGTGATCGCCAGTCTTCGGCTTCCAGCCGTCCTTCTCGCGGATCAGGATCACCCCACGGCCAAAGTCGAGGTCGTCCCAGGTCAGGTGCTTCAATTCGCCCACCCGCATCCCGGTCTCGGCCAGTACGGCCAGCATGGATCGCTGCGGCTCCTTGGCCGCGGCCAAGATCTTCTCCATCTGCTCGTGGCTCCAGCACGGCTGGGGCCGCAGCTTGGGCTTCTTGAGCTTGAGATTGGTCAGCGGATCGACCGTGATCATCTTCCGGCTGAGGGCGAAGTTGACCAGCTGCCGAATCACCACCAATTCCGTGTGGATGGTCTTCTTGGCCGCCTTGTCCACCACTCGCTGGGCCTTGTAGGCATCGATCAACTCCAGGCCGACCCCGGAGATCTTGGTGATTCGACGCCGGCCGGCCAGCTCCTTCAGCCGGTCGAAGACTTTCCGGTATTTCTGGATCGTCTTGGGGGCCCGGCCCTCGTTTTTCAGAAACTGCAGGTATCTCTCGATCGTGGTGGCCAGCATCGGCACGTTGACCGCGCCGGCGAACTGGCCGCTCATGAGCCCGGCCTCAAGCCGAATGGCCCGACGACGGGCCTCTTTCTTGCTACGGGTGTGGAGCGACTGGCGACGCTGCCGTCCCTCATGCTGGAAGTTGGCGTACCACTGTCCGCTCCGCTGAAAGATGCGGACCTGATCGCCGACCAGTTCGTAATCCTGGCGGCGGGGAGAGTTTTCGGGATTATTTTTCATCGGTAAGACCCTCGTTGAACGTTAGCTTGATCAAGCGATCGCGATAAAAACGGAGGTGCTTGCCGATCTTGCGGCAGCACGAACCGAGAAGGCCCCGGGACCGCCATTGATAGACGGTCTGGACGGGGACCTGGAGCAGTTGAGCTGCCTGCTCGATGGTGAGAACCGGGGGGAACTGCTCCGCGCAGACGGGATCTGCGAAACAGGAAGAGATTTCCCGGTCGGTGAGTTTCAGGCTGCCGTCGCCGTCCATGGCACGCGTCGCACATGGTTGAGGGTTTAACCGTCATCCCTTGACGATTCACCCTCAATTATCCGCCGGAGACGGCAGTTTAGGCCATCCCGCGTGGCTAGACGGTGCCTAGAAGGAGGCTAGAAGTTCAGCGGCGTGCCCAGGTGATCTGCCGGCCATCATCTTCGACGTGGAAGATGATTTTCTTGAGCCTGCGGTTGAGACTCAGGACAGTATCATACGACTGTTGGCCACGATCTAGCGGATTGGGAACTCGCGGAGTCCAGTTGTGGCGTTCGAAGGCCTCAAGGATGGCCACCTGGTTCTTTGCCCGAGACTGGCTCTTGAAGGTGCGTAGCGCGGTGTTCTCGAACCGCAACGTGCCGGTCGTGACGTCCCAGGACGGTCGCTTGGTGGGCCGCGGTTCCGGCTCCCCCTCGCCGATCTCGCGTAACAGCCGCCGATATCCGGCGTCGCTCAGAAGTTCGTTTGCCAACGCCAGTTCCAGGATGGCTCGACATTGCGACAGCTTTCGCAACTTCATCAATGTCTTGATCGCGTAGTACTGGGGATGTGCCGGCGCCACGATGGCGGGCTTTGCCGACTGTGCCAATGGCACGGGGGCCGAGGTTGCCTTGGATTCAACAGCCAGTGACCCGGATGCGGCTAACGGGGATGGATTACTCTTCGGCGTCCGTCTATCGTAGCCTGGTGTGGCCGCAGCAGACTTCGATCTCAGTGGGTCGCCCGCTCGCACCGATGTGGCAACTTCCTTCTTCCGGGCGGCAGTACGCTTCTTCTCTATCAAGTCATCCCGCGCGCGAAGGTCTCGTTCCAAATCGGATTCGATTTGCCGCCATTCGCGGTCCGTTAAGATGGCCTTCAGCGAGCGAAAGGCGGGGAATCCCTGCGTCACTCGCACCGCGAGTGATTTGATTTCCTCTTGCACTTCCGGGGATAGCTCGTCGAGATTTCGAGTGGCAGGCATGGAATCCTGGACCATGGGGTCTTTTGGCTGGTTCCCCGAATTGTAGCTCAGCTGTGGTCGGCTTTCCAGAAACGGCAAGGGGAAGCCGTAGGTGTTTCGCGAGAAAACGACGTTTCGTGGCACTAAGATCATCGGCGAGGCCCCTTTGGCCGTCCTCGGAAACACCATTCGGAAAGGTAATCTATCACGCACATATTATTACGCAAGAAGTACCGAGTATTTAGCTACCCCGGAGAAGGCAGACTGAGAGACGACGGTCAGATTTGCCTTGCTGAATGGTAATCTAACCCGAAGTATTGTAACGCAAGGAGCACCAAATATTTAGCAGCCCATGGTGAAGACAGACTGGCGCCGATTTAGGATGGGAAACGGCCAGGCCGGCCTTAACGGAAGAGTTGGCGTTCGGCAGAGGTGAGCTGGGTATGTCAACGGGGCGGCCAGGGTCGCGCCGCCGCCAGATCGGGGACATCCACGTTTGGCGACAATCGTGGACAGTCTAAAGTCTAAGGTAATGGGATCGCGACCATTCCGCTTGTTTGACCGCCCTTGGGCCAACGGATGTCGTCGCGGATGTAGATTGCCCCCTAAAGGTGGCTGGTCTCCCCTTCGTTTTCGCTCTGGTAGTCGTTATCGGGCTGATCTTCTTCCTGGGCCCTTGCAACCTCCGCCTCCAGGTTCGGCTCCTCGGGGGGCTTAGCCTGCAATTCGCGAACAGGAATCTCCAACTTCTCGACGGCCAGGAGACGGTCGTTCTCTGTCAGCTCCCTTTTGATGTTGAAGTAGGTGGCGCGGCACGACCCGGTTTGCGCGATGAATTTCTTGACCCGCTCTTCCACCGTTTTGCAGGTAGGATCGACCTCAAATGCCTGAACAAATCGCAGATTGCTATCACGGCAATAGGCTTCCTCAATCAGTTTCTCCCAATCGCCGCCGGCTCGTTTGCGTTCCCAACACTTGATGTACAACCGGGCTGATACGTTGTCGAGCAGGTGCAAGCGTTCGCCGACGTGGTTGTAGATCTCTTGATCCCAGAACCACTCAGCCACCTGCTGGTGAACTTCAAAGGGCGAGGGATCGAGGTAGAGCAGGTGCCCACGGTCCACGATCGCATCGTACTCCTCGACGTCGCCAAAGACGAAGCGGTTGGCGATGAGCGCCAGTTTAGAACTGGTCAGGTAGCTTTGCGGTACGCCTGCTTTAGCCAGCGCCGGCGTGGTGCTGATCCACTGGATGAGCTTTTGAGGCTTGTGCTCGCATAGCGACCGCATCAGGACGCGGCCACCGGGGCGTTTCCAGAGCACCTCGGAATCGTCGAAAATCAGTAGCTTGTTTCGGTGCCAGTAGGATTCCATGTAGGCCTGCAACGGAGCCGCCCATCCTTTGATCAGGTGACTGGTCGGTCCGAGCCGCGTCTCAAAAGCATGGCTTTTCATCAACCCCGGCCGCCCAATCACAATCAACAATTGATAACGACCCTGAAAGTAGGCCGCCACGTGTTCCTCGTACTGGGAGAACGTCCGAACGACCTCCGCTCCTTCGGGGATCTTGGGACTACGCATCGTCGCTTTCCTTTCGCTTAGACTTTGGACTTCCGACGTCCGTAGGTACCACCGGCTGCCGGTTCCAATCGCCCGCTCCCCCGTTCAACACGGCCACCTCTGTTGTGAGGTGCTCAGCGGGTTGGCGCGGATGTGCCAAGGGGCGCGATCCGCACACAGCACGCCCTCTATTATCTTCCAAGGCAGTAGCAACACGTATCCACAGTGGCTCGAAGATCACTCGAAGATGACTTGAAGTTCAGGAATGCCTCCCACCAACACGGGCACCATCGCAGGGTAGAGAGAAGCTGCCCGAGGTCGTGCCACTCCCCAAAAATCAGAACAATAGGCTCATGAATAGAGCTTGGGAACGTCTACCGATGGCTGCGTAACGAACAGCCAAGAATGTCCGCGGCGAGGTTGTGCCAGATCAGGGCGTGTTCTCCGTGCCGACGGAGGCTCCGTCCAATATCCGTGGGTACGGTCAGGCCGTTGAAGCGTAAATGACGGTGACAAAGGTCGTCACTTTTCAGTGACCATACGGCACCTTGGCCACAAAGCGTTGCCCATACCGGCGGCGCCCGTAACGACGGGCCATACCAGAATCTCCGGAGGGGCAAGGTCCTGGCCGCACGGCTGCCGCAGTACGTGCGGGGAACCACGCCGAGTTCCACCAACGTCTCAGCAACCGTTACTTTCCGAGACGGTTCGATCAAAGGGAACGATTCTTAATAGACGGCACCGTACGTCATTAGGGGGGGCAGTCGTAAGGGTGAAAAGCAAATAGGGACCTGGGACCCATTGTCCGACGCTTCCGGGGGCAATTCTATTTTGCTTTCGATCGCGGCGATTGACGGAACTAAAGGCAGGGGTTACGATGCGGGCACGCTTCTTGTCTTGCTGACACGTCCCGCGATCAGGAGGGCTCATCATGAGCGACCGGCCCCTGACCATCTGGGAGCAAGCCCAGCAGAAGGGCTACTCACGTCGCGATTTTCTGCGATTCTGTAGTTGGTTGGCTGCCGCAGCCGGCATCCCGACCAGTGCGATCGGCCAAGTGGTTCGGGCGATGGATAGCAAGCCCCGCCCACCCATCGTGTGGTTCCACTTCCAGGAATGTACCTGTTGTAGCGAGTCTTTCCTGCGATCGTCACACCCGCTGGTAGCCGACCTGTTGTTGGACCAGATCTCCCTGGACTACACCGAGACACTGCAAGCGGCAGCGGGCAAGCAGGCCGAAGAGTCGCTGCAGAACACGATGAAGAAGTACAAAGGCCAGTACCTGATGCTGGTCGAGGGAGCGGTGCCGCTGGCAGATGGTGGAATCTACTGCTGTATCGGCGGGAGAACGGCACTCGATATCGTCACCGAAGCGGCTGCCGGAGCGAAGGCCATCGTGTGCTGGGGTAGTTGCGCATCCAACGGTTGCATCCAGGCCGCAAACCCCAATCCGACCGGCGCCACTCCTATTCACCAGGTAATTTCCGGCACGCCCATCGTCAATGTCCCGGGTTGTCCGCCGATTGGTGAGGTGATGGCGGCCACGATCGTCTACCTCCTGGCCTTCGACCACCTCCCGCAGTTGGACCAACTCGGCCGGCCCAAGGCATTCTACTCCCGGCGGGTCCACGACAGTTGCTACCGACGTCCGAATTACGACGCGGGCCTGTTCGTGGAGGCCTGGGACGATGAGAACGCCAAACGCGGTTACTGCCTATACAAGATGGGGTGCCGAGGTCCTGTCACCTACAACGACTGCGGCATCACTCGCTGGAACAACGGCGTCAGCTTTCCCATCCAATCGGGGCACGGGTGTATCGGCTGCAGCGAGGCGCGCTTTTGGGACAATGGCCCGTTCTATCGTCATCTGCCGTCGTTCCCCGGTTTCGGCATTGAAACCACTGCCGATAAGGTGGGCCTGGCGATCGGCGCAATCACGGCCGCTGGCATCGCGGCCCACGCCGTCCTGACCAATATCCGCAAGCACAAGCTGATCCAGCAGGAGATCGAGGAAAGCGAACCGCCCACTGCGAGCAATGAGGGAGGGACCTGATGGCTACCCGAATTGTCGTTGACCCGGTCACCCGCATCGAGGGCCATTTGCGCATCGAAGCGGAAGTGAAAGACGGGAAGATCGTGGACGCCTACAGCGCGGGCACGATGGTGCGCGGCTTCGAGAAGATCCTTATCGGGCGTGATCCGCGCGACGCCTGGGCCTTTGCCGAGCGGGTCTGCGGGGTCTGCACTACCGTACATGCGCTGGCCTCGGTCCGCACGGTCGAGAACGCACTGGGCATCACGGTGCCGCCGAATGCCGAGTTGGTGCGCAATCTGATGTTTTGCGCCCAGTACATGCAGGATCACGTCGTTCACTTCTACCATCTGCACGCTCTGGACTGGGTCGACGTGGTGAGCGCGTTGAAGGCCGACCCTGCCAAGACCTCGGAGATTGCCCGCAGTATCTCTAGCTGGCCTAAGACGTCGCCTAAGTACTTCGGCGACGTTCAGGCTCGTCTGGCGAAGTTTGTCGAGAGTGGCCAACTCGGCATATTCGCCAACGGCTACTGGGGCCACAAAGCGTACAAGCTGCCGCCGGAAGTGAACCTGCTGGGAGCCGCCCATTATATCGAGGCCCTGGAGTGGCAGAAGGAAATCGTCAAAATCCACACGATTTTCGGGGGAAAGAACCCGCACCCCAATTATCTCGTGGGCGGAATGCCCTGCGCGCTGAACATCGATGAGGCCAACGCGCTCAACGCCGAGCGGTTGGCGCAGGTCGGCACGCTCTTGGACCAGGCCCAGCAGTTCGTCGAGCAGGTCTATATCCCGGACTTATTGGCCGTGGCGTCCTACTACAAGGATTGGGCGGCCATCGGGGGCGGGCTCACCAACTACCTGGCCTACGGCGACCTGCCCACCAACGGCTACGGCGATCCATCCAAGTTCAAGTTCCCCCGCGGGGCCATCCTCAACCGCGATCTGGGCAAGGTGCATGAAGTCGACGGGCGCGACCCTGACCAGGTGCAAGAGCACGTCGCCCACTCGTGGTACGAGTATTCCGGCGGCGACAAACAGGCGCTCCATCCTTGGCAGGGTGAGACAAACCTGAAGTATACGGGGCCGCCTCCGCCGTACGAGCACCTTGACGTGGACCGTAAGTATAGCTGGTTGAAGGCGCCCCGCTGGAAGAATCACCCCATGGAGGTCGGTCCGCTGGCCCGCCTGTTGGTCGCCTATGCGTCCGGCAGCGGTGAGGTGAAGGAGTTGGTCGACGGTGCCTTGAAATCGCTCGGCGTGGCGGTGACCGCGCTGTATTCCACGCTGGGGCGCACCGCAGCCCGCGGTCTGGAAACCAAGCTCATTGCGCGGTGGGCAAAGGAGTTCTACGCCCAACTGCTGAGCAACATTAAGAATGGCGACACGCGGATGTTCGACGGTTCACATTGGGACCCGTCGACATGGCCCGCCGAGGCCAAGGGCGTCGGCATGACCGAGGCGCCGCGGGGAGCCCTGGCCCACTGGATCGTGATCAAGGACCGCATGATCGCGAACTACCAGCTTGTAGTGCCGACGACGTGGAACGCATCGCCACGTGACAGCCAGGGCCAGATGGCCTCGTACGAAACCGCGCTCGTCGGCACGCCGGTCGAAAGCCTGGAGCAACCGCTGGAACTCCTGCGCACTATCCACTCGTTTGACCCCTGTCTGGCGTGCGCCGTGCATCTTTACGACGAAAGCGGCCGCCATGTCCACCGGGTCACGTTCGATTAGGAGAGCCGCATGTACACGGTCCCCATTCGACGAGTCTATGTTTGGGAGTTGCCGGTCCGGCTCTATCACTGGATCAACGCTGCCAGTGTCATCGTGCTGGCGGTAACAGGCTACCTGATCGGCAACCCGCCGGCGATTCAAAATGCCGCCGAGGCCTACGACAGTTATTGGTTCGGCATCGTGCGTTTCTGCCACTTCGTCGCCGCCTTCATGTTTTTCTTCAACTTCGTCTTCCGTTTGTACTGGGGGTTCGTGGGAAATCGTTACGCTCGCTGGGATAACTTCATTTTGGTGCGGCGGGCTAATTGGCGGGAGGTACTGGCCGTATTGAAGGTCGATATCTTTCAGGTGCTTCGACAACCATTGGATTCGGTTGGCCACAACGCGCTGGCCGGTTTGACGTACTTCTTTATGTTCCTCGCATTTTTGTTTCAGGCGGTCACGGGGTTTGGGCTGTACGCCGCCATGAGTAAGAGCTGGTTTCCCCGGCTCTTTGCCTGGATTGTTCCTCTGATGGGCGGAGACTTCGCGGTACGCCAGTGGCACCACATGATGATGTGGTTCTTTATCATCTTCGCGATGGTACACGTGTACCTGGTCTGCTACCACGATTACGTCGAGGGCCGCGGAGTTGTCTCCTCGATGGTGGGTGGCTGGAAGTTCGTCGAGAAGCGGCCTCCCACGTCCGATTGAGTGGTTAGCGCCACGTACCGAAGGAAGCCTGATGGAGCACAGTCCACGTCTGTTGGTTCTGGGCATCGGCAACCTGCTCATGGGCGACGAGGGGGTTGGCGTGCATGCCATCCGCGCCTTGGAAAAAGAGCGATTGCCCGCCCGAGTCGATGTGCTCGACGGGGGAACCGGCGGCTTTCACCTGCTTTCCTGCATGGGCGAGTATCCGTCCGTCATTGTCATTGACGCCACTATGGACGGCGGTGAGCCCGGAACAGTGAGAATCACCAAACCGCGGTTCCTCGGCGATTATCCGCGGAGCTTGGGCGCTCACGACATAGGCTTGCGAGATCTGCTCGAATCGGCCGCGCTACTCGGTCCGCTGCCAGTAGTCCATCTGATCACGGTGTCGATCACCGATATCGGTTCCGTGACGACTGAACTGACAGCAGCCGTCCAGCAGGCGCTGGTGCGTGTGGTTCAGTCGGTGCAGTGCATCCTCCGCGAGGAGGAGTTCCTGCCGAATGACGCGGGGACGTAGCCAGCACCCTGCCACCAGTTCTTGGGAAAGAAAGTTCATCAGTCAGTCGGCCACTATAGGCCACGGGTGCCCCCGTGTTTTCCTGGACATTTGGTTTCCCTTTTTGAGAAAGGTTTGCCGAGGTATTTTCGTGGCTTCCTGTTACACGCCAACGTCGACCTGTTCGGCATGATGCCGTTGTTGTCTTCGCTCGAGCCCCCCTGGCCGTCAACGGTGCTTACATCGGGCGCTCGCGGATTGCCGGAGCTGGAGAAGGCCATCACGGTCGACAAGCTGGCCTCGCTGCTGTCGAAGCTGTCCGTCCGTGAGAGCCCTCGGACCACGCGCCGGTCGTGACGTTGTTCACCAAATACGTAGGTCACTGATGGCCAGTGACAGCCCTCTGCTCACCGGCGGCCGGATCCTGCCGCTTCTGGAAAAACGTGGCCTGCGCGTGCGATGCCCTTGCCGTCATCCGAACGCCATTTGACCTGGCTTGCCCGCTCCCGACGTACAGGCAGGGCGCCCCGGATGTATCCTGCCGATCGGCGGGGCGTGGATGGAAGCGAGGTCCGCACGGGTTGCCACGCTACACGGATAACGCCCTGCCACCATTGGCTCAAGTCCACAAAGCGGATTGCTCCGAGGGAAGCCAAACTGCCACTCGGGTTATGGTAATCCATCGGGGCAAGCGTAGGATCTAGACGTAACCACTCCGAATAGCACACTATTGCTCGGGTTACAAGGAATGTTCGTCGGATGACTAGATAAAGAGCAACTCGGCGGTGCCGGGGGGTTCGTTGAAGAGTAAGCCGATGTGGTCGAATACCTTCGGGTGTTCCGCCACATCGGCTTTTTTTGTGGATGTGTTTTGTCGCGAGCCGCTGCGTTCTAGTCTCCGTGACGGTGCGCGACGGCATCACAGTCTGTCAATTCAGGCGGAAGAAGAGGAATGTCTTATGAGAGTTCTCACGACTTCGTTTGTAGCCTTTCTCGCCCTGGTCTCGTTCTCGATACCCGCCCTCGGCCAAGACTGGACGACGAAGATGTTCGAGACGACCAGCCACGACTTCGGCACGGTTGCACGCGGCGAGCGTGCACAATTCGAGTTCGTCCTGGAGAACCTGTACGTCGAGGATGTGCATATCGCCGCCGTCCGGGCAAGTTGTAGCTGCACGACGCCGGAGATCAAGACAGAAACACTGAAGACTCACCAGAAGGGAGCCATTGTCGCGAAGTACAACACCGCTGCCTTCCTGGGAGCAAAGGGTGCAACCCTAACCGTGACCTTCGACAAGCCCCTATTCGCAGAGGTCCAACTGCACGTACAAGGTGTTGTCCGCGGCGACTTGACACTCGAACCGGGAAGTGTGGGCTTCGGATCAGTAGACCAGGGCAACGGAGCTGAGAGGACCATCACCATCGACCACAGGGGCCGTCAGGATTGGGGAATCACCAAGGTCCACAGCGCGAATCCGCATGTATTTGCGATAGCAACTGAGCTGGATCGGAACGCCGCACAAGTAACGTACCGGATAATCGTCCGCCTGGACCGGGATGCCCCGATTGGCGATCTGGCCGAGAATCTGGCGGTCGCGACCAATGATCCGCAGTCACCGGAAATCCAGGTGCCCGTCGTCGGGGCAGTTCGAGACCGAATCTACGCGAGTCCCGCATCCTTATTCCTGGGTGTCGTTGAGCCGGGCCAGAAGACGACCAGGCAGATCGTGGTCCGGGGCAAGGAACCGTTTCGCGTGACGGAGGTCACCTGTGATGGGACGGGCTTTATGGTCACTGCGCCCGACGCGACCACCGAAAAGTCGTGGCACTTGGTCCCCGTGACCTTCATCGCTTCCAAGGAATCGGGCCGGGTGGAAGCGACGATCCACATCGAGACAAGTCTCGGGGCCGTACCGCCCATTCCTGCCCAAGCGAACGTCGCGGCTCATTGACGACTATCGCAACAATGACATTTCTAGTTGTGTCGCATCAAATGAAACGAGGAGTAAGCGAAATGGAAGCTGATGAACCCGTGACCGTCTACACGGTCAATAATCCTTATGAAGCAGAAGTCATCAAAATGGCTCTTCACAGCGAGGGCATCTCTTGCGAACTAGACGGAGAGGGTCAAGCCGGGCTATCAGACATCCTCGAAATCGGTATCCTTGTGCCGGCGAGAGACGCTGACCGAGCCCAGAACATCATCGAGCAGAATGAAGCCAAGCACCAAGACGCGGCACCACGACGGCATGCGGTGATCCACCATCCCGAAAAGTGAATTCGTGCGACCGAAGGAAACGTTCTATTGCCTTTGCTCAGTAGCGGCGTACAATCACAGCACTGGAGAAGTCGCGGCGTACTTGATCGCGACCGTCCAGCGTAATTGTCGGGTGACTAGATAAGGAGCAACCCGGTTGTGCCGGGGGGCTCGTTAGTGAGTAAGCCGACGTGGTCGAATACCTTCGGGTGTTCCGCCACGTCGGCTTTTTTGGTTTTTACTCAAAAGGAAGGTGCCACAATGTCGGAAACTCGTATCAAGCTCGCTCCCGATACCGTAGCCTATGCTGACGAGGAAACGCGCAAGCTCGTGGTGGAATTCTCCATCCCCGGAGCGCCCACGGAAACCATTGATGTGAAGATCCTGAAAGACAGCATCCACCTGACAGCGCCGGCAAGGGACATCGAGTATGTTGCGGCACTGGCTTTAGCGTGGGCGGTGAAACCTGAAAAAGCCGAAGCGGTCTACGAGCACGGACTGCTCCGAATCGAGGTGCCCTTCAAAGATCCGATGGAGGATGCCGTGAAGGTCACCATCAAGACCGCTGTCGAGGAAACCAAGTCCGCAAAAATCACAACTGAAGCGGCTCCACCGGCGGCTGGGTGCGGCAGCAAAAAGCCGCTGGCCTGCGAACCGGCTTTAGCGCACTGAGCCATGCCATCGCATGAGTTGCCCCAAGCATCGAGGTTCCCCGATCCGTCCCGTGGCATTGATTCCTCGTCACGTCGAACCGAGCCCCGAGCGCCTGGAGAGAACAGTGAAGACCGGAACAGCTCCATTTCCTTTGCGCCCCAGCGGCGTATAATGACAGCGGTAAAAGAGACTCGGTGCACTTGACCGTGACTCTCCAACGAAGTTGTCGGATGACTAAATGGAGAGCAACTCAGCCGCGCTGGGGGGCTCGTTAACGAGTAAGCCGACGTGGTCGAATACCTTCGGGGTGTTCTGCCGCGTCGGCTTTTTTGTGTTCTTGGTGTCTGAGGTATTCACAATCACTGCGGAAGGGAGGGTGATGGAAAAGCTCGATCCGAGCGTGGCACAGCAGATTGCTCAAGCGGCAATCGCTTTCCAGCAGCAGCGAACGGGCCACAAGCCCCAATCGGTAGCCGTGGTTCTCAGCGGAGACACGCTGCTGATCACGCTGCATGGGGCATTGTCGCCAGCCGAGAAGACCCTTTCCCAGAGCCCGGAGGGTGCTGCCCGGGTGCAAGAGTTTCATCGGCAGTTGTTCGCCAACTCCGCCGACGAGTTACGGCAGGAAATCAAGCGTATCACCGGGGTCGAGGTGCGCGAAGCGACCACGGAAGTCGAAACGACAACGGGTACCGTGGTGCAGGTCTTCACGACCGGCACGATGGTGCAGGTGTTCTTGCTCGCCAAGGGCGTGCCTGCGAGCAGTTGGAGCGGGAACGGTTCAGGTGTTCCATCTTGAGGGAGGTTCAGCGATGAAGCCGGGCTAACCTGTTGCGAGGCGTTAGTCAACAACCTCTCGGAAAAGGAGTCACCATCATGGGTGGCAAGACAGACGTGGTAAAAGGTCGAATCAAGGAAGCCGCCGGGGCACTGACCGGCAACGACAAGCTTCGTGACGAAGGAAAGACCGACCAGGCAGTCGGGAAGACCAAGCAGGCCGTCCAGAAGGCCTGCCGACACGGTTAAGAACGCGATGAAAGAAGCCATCGGGTAATCGCAGGCTCTGTTGGTAACTCGCCAACTGCGCCCGCCCGTTTTTTAAGGTGAGTTTGATCATGTTGCAGTTAGCAATCACTTGTCTCGTCGTCGCGTTGATCGCGGCATTGCTCGGGTTTGGAGGAATTGCCGGTTCCTTCGCGGGAGTGGCGAAAATCCTCTTCGTCGTCTTCCTCATTTTCGCGGTGCTCTCGTTCTTGGGAGGCGGGTTCAGAAGGGGGGGTTACTGGGTGTAATCACCATGCAAGCGGTTACAAACACATCGGGCGTTCGGCCCCCTCGTTCGCTGCCATTAACCGGGAAAGGTTCCGATGTGGCATCTGCGTCGGAGCCCGTGAATACCGCAACAGGTCTCACGAACGACGAAGCCAGTCGCCGGCTGGAGCAATTCGGTCCCAACTCGGTCCCGGACACGACTCAGAATCCACTTCGCAGGGCGCTGGAAAAATTCTGGGCGCCGGTTCCTTGGATGCTCGAAGCCGCAATCGTGCTACAGATGGTACACGGCGAGTATGCCGGGGCCGCAATCGTCGCGGGTCTGCTGGTGTTTAACGCCGCGATCGGATTTATCCAGGAAGGGCGTGCCCAGGCAACCCTTGCCGCGCTGAAGTCGGGGTTGGCGCTCACTGCAACGGTTCGGCGGACGGGCGTCTGGACAAATTTACCCGCCGCCGAGTTGGTGCCTGGCGACATCGTGAAGTTGTCGCTTGGAGCTGTGGTTGCCGCCGACGTGCGACTGGCTGAGGGATCGGTTCAGGTTGATCAGTCCATGCTTACCGGCGAATCCATCCCCATCGAAGCCGGCCCGAACTTCGAAACCTATGCAGGGGCGATGATACGGCGAGGCGAGGCGGTTGCGGAGGTGACAGCGACCGGAACTCGCACCAAGTTCGGTCGTACCGCGGAGCTTGTGCTCAATGCACATGTCATAAGTTCTCAGCAGAAGGCCGTGCTGCGTGTGGTGCGCAATCTGGCCATGTTCAACGGCACCCTCATCGTCATCCTGGTGGCGTATGCTTGGCTTCATGCCATGCCGCTTGCCGAAATCATTTCCCTCGTGCTCACGGCGGTTCTGGCTTCAATCCCGGCAGCGCTGCCAGCCACTTTTACCCTTGCGGCGGCGGTTGGCGCGCGGTCTCTGGCACACCAAGGTGTTCTGCCGACGCGCCTCTCTGCTGTGGACGAGGCAGCATCCATCGATGTCCTGTGCGCGGATAAGACGGGTACGCTGACGTGCAATGAATTGAAGGTGAGTACCGTCCGCACCGTGTCCGGCTTCGACGAGGCTCACGTGCTGGGCCTGGCTGCCCTGGCAAGCTCGCACGGAGGGCAGGATTCCGTTGACGCCGCTATTCGAGTTGCCGCCGCCCGCAAGAGTCCCTCCGATCTGCCGCAGCGGACGACATTTGTGCCGTTCGATCCGGCAACGAAGATGTCCGAGGCGACAGCGGTCGATCCGAGCGGCGGCAAACTGCGTATCGTGAAGGGGGCCTTTACCGTGGTTGTCGGTCTCACCACACCTTCGCCAACGGCTTCCACGGCGGCAAACGAACTTGAATCGCAAGGTTTCAGGGTTCTGGCGGTCGCCGTCGGTCCGCCGTCTGAGCTAAAGATTGCGGGACTCATCGCACTCAGCGATCCACCTCGGACCGAATCGGCAGCGCTCGTCGCAGAACTGCGCACGTTAGGCGTGCGGACCGTGATGGTCACCGGTGACGCACCGGCAACCGCAGCAATCGTGGCTCGCGCGGTGGGACTTGAGGGAGCGGTCTGTCCAGCGGGGCCGATCCAAGGCAACGTTCGTCCGCAAGATTTTGCGGTTTTCGCCGGAGTCCTGCCCGAGGGGAAGTATGACCTCGTGAAGGCATTCCAGAAGGACGGTCACACGGTCGGCATGTGTGGTGACGGAGCCAACGACGCTCCGGCGCTCCGTCAGGCCCAGATGGGGATCGCGGTGTCGACGGCGACGGATGTCGCCAAGTCGGCAGCCGGCATCGTGCTGACCGAACCTGGACTCGGCGGCATTGTTGCCTCGGTCAAGGAAGGGCGGGTGACGTTCCAGCGCATCCTGACCTATACGCTCAACTCCGTGAACAGGAAGATCGTCCAGGTACTCCTCCTGGCGGTTGGTCTGATCATGACTGGGCAAGCGATCCTGACCCCGATGCTGATGGTCATTATCATGATCACCGGCGACTTCCTGACAATGTCCTTGACCACCGACAACGTACGACCGTCTCCGCTGCCCAACGCCTGGCGAATCGGCAGATTGACGATCGCGGGCGTCTTCATGGGAATCGCGGAACTCGTCTTTTGCAGCGCCGTCTTGGCCATCGGCGAATTCGGCATGGAATTCAAGATCGGAGCGTTGAGAACTCTGGCCTTTGTCGTGATCGTTTTCGGCAATCAGGCGGCGACCTATGCCATTCGTGAACGCCGGCGCCTCTGGTCCTCGCGCCCCAGCTTCTGGCTCGGTGTGTCATCGGTCGCCGATATCCTAATCGCCTCAACGTTGGCCCACGAGGGAATCTTCATGACGCCTCTGCCGGTTCTTGTTGTGGCCGGCACGCTTGCTGCGGCGGTCGTATTCGCGTTTGTCGTGGATGCCGCCAAGGCGCAGGTATTCGGGCGACTCGGGATCGCATGAGCACCGATCAACTTGCCCAGACACAGGAAACACCGTGGTTGATCAGAGATGCGGCCCGCGATGGTGCGGCTGCCGTTCACCATGCACTGCCGGGCTTCATTAATGGTTGTTGCAGGCGAGAACCTGACTTAGAGTCCATCGTGTGACCGGCGAGAAGAACGTAGACTTTGTTGTACGACCCCGCTTATTTCATCTTCGCTTCACGGAAGTCGGGCAACCGGGCGAGGGTGAAGATATCCTTGGGGCCCCGGCCCATGTAATCCTGCTCAAAGCGGCTCATTCCCTCGCGGATGGCGGCTTCGATCTCACCCTGGGTTCTCATGGGAAGAAATCGTAGCAAATGGGGGGTATCGGTCAATGACCATTGTATTCCCCATTCCGGGTCATATGATATGGGTAGAAGCGGTCGGATGACTAGATGAAGAGCAACTCGGCTTTGCCGGGGGGTTCGTTGAAGAGTAAGCCGACGTGGTCGAATACCTTCGGGTGTTCCGCCACGTCGGCTTTTTTTGTTCTTGGCGACAAGAGACGCTTAGCCGATGGAGATCTTCGGGGCGTGTGGTAAGGAAAGACTGCCGAGGCATAAACGGGGCACTGGCAGCGGAATAGAGAGTGCTCTGTTTTTTTGGCGAACCGGCAGGAATGGTTCCTGTTGGCAAAGGCGAACCTCGCTTGTCACGAATCAGGAAGGATATTGGGATGAAGCGTTTTCTAGCATTTGTTCTGATTGCCGCAATGGGCGTATTACTGTCTCGCTCGGATTTTCTTCCGATGGCCCCGCTCCTCGTTTCTCTGTTGCTGCTGGCGTTAGTACCGGTCAATCAACCATTCCACCTGCGTCACTGTTTCGTTCCATTGTCCTTGGCCCGAAAGACGTTCAGATAGACAATACCAGTCGGCCTATCGGGAAGACGGAGTTTCCCCCCAAGCCTAATTGAGGGAGAAATCCGCCATGTTCAAGCAAAACACTCTCGTTGCCGAACCGACCGACGTTATTCCAACCAACAGCAAGCCGTTGCCGAAAGCCCAAGCGGGGATTGGACGGCGGGTGCCAGACCGTGCTGCCAGACTGGCACAAGCGAACGAACTGTTGAAGCATGAGATCAAGGAGCGTCGGCATGCAGAGGAACTGTTGCAGAAGGAGCAGCGGTATCTTCGGTACATGTTGGAGTTGCAAGATCGGGATCGGCAAATGGTTTCCTGCGAAATCCATGATGGGTTGGTCCAGCAACTCGCCGCTGCGATGATGCAGTTTGAGATTTTCAGTCGAGCCACCAGACGTAAAGCCAAGGCGGTCTGGAAGACGTTCGAGAACGGGCTGGCAATGCTCAGCGAGTCTATGCGGGAAGCACGCCGGTTGATCAATGGCCTGCGTTCACCCATCCTGGACGAACTTGGCGTGGTGGCCGCTATCGAGGATCTCATCGTCCAAGGCAATGCTCAAGAGAAACCGCAGATCGAATTCGTGCATCACCTTGACCGCGAGCGGATGGCACCTTCGTTGGAAAACGTCATCTTTCGGATTGTTCAGGAATCCCTCGCCAACGCCCGCCGCTACAGCCAGAGTGAGCAAGTGCTCATCCGATTGTTCCAACGGGACGATTCCATTCGGATTGAGGTTCAGGATTGGGGCATTGGTTTCAACCTCAAGGGGGTGGGCGAAGGCCATTTTGGCTTAGAAGGCATCCAGGAACGTGCGAGATTGTTTGGAGGGTCGGCTACCCTCAAGAGCACCTTGGGCAAAGGAACCCGTATCGTGGTCCAACTGCCGCTCATGGGAGACGTGGGCACCGCCGCCGAGCCCGACGAGTCACCGGCGGCACCGGCTACGTCGGCGGCCGGCTCCTGCCGCTTCTGGAACAACGTGGCCTGCGCGCGTGATGCCCCTGCCGTTAACCGCAGCGGTTACGGTCACCCCCCCACCATCCCGCTTTCTTTCTGAGCTATTCAGCAGGTCTGGAATGGCTAAAATGCGGGTTGCGGGATACTCCTTACTCCTTGAGCGGTATACGGGAGGCGTATAGTGGTCAGAAAGAGCAAAAGGCCCGCTTCAAAGCCCCAGCCCCTGTCGCCTGAAAAAGCAGAGCCGGGCACTACGCCTAATCTTCCGCTGGAGGCGGGGGCAGACTCGGCTATGCGTCCAAAGGCGGATTTTCCCATCGTCGGCATCGGCGCTTCGGCCGGGGGGTTGGCGGCGTTTGAGGCGTTCTTTTCCGGCATGCCGGCGGAGACCGATCCCGGCATGGCTTTTGTCCTGGTGCAGCACTTGGCCCCGGACCACAAGAGCATCCTCACCGACTTGGTCAAACGCTATACCCGCATGCAGGTCTTCGAGGTTGAGGATGGCATGGCGGTCAGGCCCAACTGCGTCTACATCATCCCGCCCGACCGCGACATGGCCTTTCTGGACGGCACGCTCCAGTTGCTGGAACCGACCGCGCCGCGCGGCCATCGCCTGCCGATTGACTTCTTCTTCCGCTCTCTGGCCCAGGACCAACACGAGCGGGCTATCTGTATCGTGCTCTCCGGCACCGGTAGCGACGGTGCGATGGGCGTGCGGGCGGTCAAGGGCGAAGGCGGTATGGTGATGGCGCAAAATGTCGAATCCACCGAATACGACGGCATGCCGCGCAGCGCTAGCGCCACGGGGTTGGTCGATTACGTGCTGCCACCGGCCGAGATGCCGGCTCAGCTCATCGCCTACGCCACCCACGCATTTGGTAAGACACTTCGGCCGATCTCCCCCACGGCCCCCAAGTCCGATGACGCGATGCGAAAGGTCTTCATCCTGTTGCGTGCCCAGACCGGCCATGACTTTTCGCAGTACAAGCAGAACACTATCAGTCGCCGCGTGGAGCGGCGCATGGCCGTCCACCAGATTGAACGGTTGGGTGAGTACGTCCGCCACTTGCAGAACAATCCGCCCGAAGTGGAGGCCCTGTTTCGCGATCTATTGATCGGCGTTACCAATTTCTTTCGCGACCCGGAGACGTTTACGGCGCTCAAGCAACAGGTCATCCCGCAACTTTTTGCCGGCAAGGATGCTGGTGCAGCAATTCGCGTCTGGGTGCCCGGCTGCTCCACCGGCGACGAGGCCTATTCCATCGCCATCCTGCTTCAGGAACACATGGATTTGCTGAAGCAGAGTTTCAAGGTGCAAGTGTTTGCCACGGATATTGATCGTCAGGCCATCGAACAGGCCCGCACCGGCGTCTACCCTGCCAGTATTGCGGCCGACATTTCGCCGGAACGACTGACGCGGTTTTTTGTGCAGGAACCGGACGGCACGGCCTATCGCGTCCACAAAAGCCTCCGCGATATGCTGGTCTTTTCCGAGCAGAACGTGATCAAAGATCCGCCGTTTTCCAAACTCGACCTGATCAGTTGTCGCAACCTGTTGATCTACATGGGCGGGGAACTGCAAAAGAAGCTCATCCCCTTGTTCCACTATGCACTGAACCCGGGCGGCGTGCTCTTCCTGGGAACTTCCGAGACCGTGGGCGAGTTCACCGACCTGTTTGCCACGCTGGACCGCAAATCGAAGCTATATCAACGCAAAGAGGACGGTTCCGTCGCACACCGCCCGGCCATGGGCAAGTACCTTCCGCCCCTGACCGAAGGTGGGGCCGACGCACGGCCCTCCGCGAAGGCTTCCGGCGACAGCAAGTTCCGCCTGCGCGAGCTGACCGAACGGGCACTGCTGCAACAGTACGCCCCAGTCGGTGCGCTGATCAACCAGCATGGCGAAATCCTCTACCTCCACGGTCGCACCGGGCTGTATTTGGAACCGGCCCCGGGCGAGGCCGGCGTGAATATCCTGAAGATGGCCCGCGAGGGGCTGCGGCATGATTTAACCATTGCCCTGCACAAAGCTGTGGCTACCAGGGAGCCGGTGCGTCACCCGGGATTGCGGGTTAAGACCAACGGCGACTTCACCTCGGTCGATCTGACGGTCCGGCCGGTGACGAAAGGCCCCGATGTAGCCGCCGAGTCGGCCCTGTTTCTGGTCATCCTTGAGCAATCGCCGCCAACCATGCCGCAGCGGCCCGAGAAGGCCATTAACGTGGGCTCGATACAAGGCGTCGACGCCAGCGGCGTGGACGTCGACGCACGGATCGTGGCACTCAAGCAGGAGCTGCGCGCCAAGGAGGAATACCTCCAGACCACGAACGAGGAATTGGAAACCTCCAACGAAGAGCTGAAATCCTCCAACGAGGAAATGCAGTCGGTGAACGAGGAACTGCAATCCACCAACGAGGAGCTGGAAACGTCCAAGGAGGAACTGCAATCGGTCAACGAAGAGTTGGCCACGGTCAATGCCGAACTGCAACAGAAGGTGGCCGATTTGTCGCGGGCCAACAACGACATGAACAACCTGTTGGCCGGCACAGGCGTCGGCACCGTCTTCGTGGACCATCAACTACGCATCCAGCGATTTACCCCCGCTGTGACCCAGGTGATCAACCTGATCCTGACCGACGTGGGACGGCCGGTGGGACACATCGTTTCCAACCTGGCTGGCTACGACCGCCTGGTGGAGGACGTGAAGGCCGTCCTGGACACCCTGGTTCCCAAAGAGGTGGAAGTGCAAACCAAGGCGGGCGATTGGTATCTGCTGCGCATCCGGCCCTATCGCACCTTGGAAAACGTGATTGAAGGCGCCGTGATCACATTCACGGAGATTACCGAGATGAGAAGTGCCCAGGCGGCGTTGCGGGAATCCGAGGCCCTGCGCCGCCTGGCCGTCGTGGTGCGAGATACGCACGATGCCGTTCTGGTGCAGGGCTTGGATGGGCGTATTTTGGCCTGGAACCCGGCGGCCAAGCGGATGTACGGCTGGAGTGAAGTTGAGGCGCTCTCGATGAACATCCGTGACTTGATCCCGGAGGGCCAGCAGGAGGCATCACTGGCCATGGTGAAGCAGCTTGCCCGGGCGGAGGTTTTGGAGCCCTACCACACCGAACGGATCGCCAAAGACGGCCAGATCGTGGAGGTGTGGCTGACGGCCACCGCCTTGCTGAGCGAGGCGGGAGAGACGTATGCCATCGCAACCACAGAGCGAGAGATAAGCGACCAGAA
>Ga0302320_10000654_pt1 | contig 82391 bp, 72 predicted proteins | sample Bog_T0_3_FD_202130 | JGI IMG/M metagenome (GOLD analysis project Ga0302320, IMG submission 202130) | Peat permafrost microbial communities from Stordalen Mire near Abisko, Sweden - Bog_T0_3 | ecosystem: Environmental > Terrestrial > Soil > Wetlands > Peat | place: Sweden: Abisko, Stordalen Mire...
AGAAGCGCGAATAGATGAGGTGCAAAATGGCGTGCTCAACTCCTCCGATGTACTGGTCGATGGGAAACCAGTAGGCGATTTTTGCGGGATCGAAGGGAGCGGAGCTGTTTTGCGCGTCGGTGTAGCGGTAGAAATACCAGGAGGAATCGACAAAGGTGTCCATGGTGTCGGTCTCGCGGCGGGCGGGGCCTCCACACTTCGGACAAGTTGTATTGAGAAACTCAGGGACGCTGGCGAGCGGCGAACCTCCGGCTAAAGTAATCGGAACGTTATCCGGCAAGATCACGGGCAAATCTTTTTCGGCTACCGGGACGATGCCGTCTTTGTCGCAATAGACCATGGGGATCGGCGTTCCCCAATAGCGCTGGCGCGAGACGCCCCAATCTTTTATGCGGAAGGTGACGGTGGGCTTGCCGAAACCTTTTTCGGCGGCGCGCGCGGACATTTTCGCAATCGCCTCGGCGCAGGTCAGGCCGCTGAATTCGCCGGAGTTCACGAGGATGCCGTCCTCTGTTGTAAACGGGAGCGGCGGCGCGGTCATGGTTTCCTCGGGATCGGTGCTGGCGGGCAAGATCACGAGACGGATCGGCAACTTATATTTTTCGGCAAACTCGTAGTCGCGCTCGTCGTGCGCGGGCACGCTCATAATGGCGCCGGTGCCGTAGTCCATCAAAATGTAGTTGGCGACCCAGACGGGCACGGCTTCGCCGTTGAAGGGATTCTTGGCGTAGCGTCCGGTGAAGACGCCGTGTTTCTCGATGTTGCCGATATCGCCGGCTTCTTTGGCGCGGCGCTGCTCGGCAATGAGTTCTTCGACTTTGGCGCGAAGATCGGCATCACGCGTAATCATGTCGCAGACGATCGGGTGCTGGGGCGCGAGCTGGACCGAGGTTGCTCCGTAAATGGTGTCGACGCGCGTGGTGAAGACGGTGATGGTTGATCCAGCCGGACCGACGGTGCCACCGAGATCGAAATCGACGAGAGTGCCTTCGCTGCGGCCGATCCAGTTCTGCTGCATGATGCGAACTTTTTCTGGCCAGCCTTGCAGCTTGTCGAGATCACGCAGTAATTCGTCGGCGTACTTCGTGATGCGCAAGAACCATTGCTCGAGTTCGCGCTGCTCGACGAGTTGATCTTCGTGACGCCAGCACATGCCTCCGACAACCTGTTCGTTGGCGAGAACGGTGGCGCATTGCGGGCACCAGTTGACGCGGCTTTTCTTGCGATAGGCGAGTCCTGATTCGTAGAGCTTGAGAAAGAACCACTGATTCCAGCGGTAATAATCGGGCAGACAGGTGGTGACTTCGCGCGACCAATCGTAGGCGAAGCCGAGGCGCTTCATCTGGACTTTCATGGCCGCGATATTGGAGAGTGTCCACTCGCGGGGCGGCGTGTTGTTCTTGATGGCGGCATTTTCGGCGGGCAGGCCGAAGGAATCCCAGCCCATGGGATGGAGGACGTTGTAGCCGTTCATCCACATGTAGCGGGCGAGGGCATCGCCGATCGAGTAATTGCGGACGTGCCCCATGTGCAGGGCGCCGGAGGGGTAGGGAAGCATCTCCAAGACGTAAAACTTCGGCTTGGTGGGATGAGCCTCGGCGGCATAGAGGGAGGGATCGCTTTGCCAACGCTCGATCCACTTCTGCTCGATGCGTTGGGCGTCGTAGCGCTCGTCGTTATGATCGAAAGTGCGATCAAGCGTCCGATCGGTGTGGGTAGAGGAAATCGATTTGTCTTCTTGTGACATAGAGAGAGGTATAGCTGAATCCTGTAGCTACCGGAAAAACGAGTAAACGAATAACCTCGTATTCTAACGCGGTTGAACGCCGAGCATCCCGAGCGCGTGCATGAGGGGAATCAGGACGACGAGGGACAGGAGCAGGAACCACAGGCCGGTCCTGTTCCAGTTGCGGACGCTTCGGCGACCGGAGATGGCGTAGGCGATCGAGAGCGGGATGAGAACGGCAATGGCGGCGTATCCGAATGAGGCGGAAGTGATCTGGTGATGCGTCCAGTGCATGGATGCCATCCAGGCGTGCGCAATTCCCAAAAGAAACGCGATTACGCCGAGAGCGCCAACGGGTTTGGCGGGGCCGAAGGAGAATTGGGATGTCGAACTCACAAGATCGGACCTCAATCAATTAAGTTAGAAATGATAGCATTTTGAGCGGGGAAAACTGCCGGCCGTGGGGTTTCGAGGCGATGCGTAGCCAGGCGGCGCGAGTGGCGGGGGAATTGTATCCGTGCCAAACTTGGGGATGGCGAAGCGGACGATTCGGATCACCAAGCATATCGGCACCACGCCCTGCGTAGCAGTTTGCGCCTATTGCAACAGCGAATTCAGAGCTCCAACCACGGCGTTGCGCAGCGTCAGAAGTGCGACGGAGAGCTTGCAACTTCAGTTTGACGCGCACCGTTGCAAGGAGCATGGCGGGGGCACTGTCGATGCGTCTTCTGAGCGGTGACGCGTTTGAGAATTCGGTAAATTATTTTTCTGGGTTTTTTCGTTCTTTCCTTTCACCAGCGCTTTTAGTGTGGCGACATTGCGGAGATCGTCTCCCGGTTCGTCGATGGGAGTCTCGGCGATGAAGGCGGCATGTTTGAGACGTCGGTCGTTGAGCAGTGCACGAAACGTTTCGAGTCCTAATTTCCCGCGGCCAATGTGTTCGTGACGATCCAGGCGCGAGCCACGTTCGGCCTTCGTGTCGTTGCTATGCCAGACGTGAATGTTTTGCAATCCCACAGTCTGATCGAGATGCTGCAGTGTCAAAGAGCGACCTTCTTTGGTGACGATGTCGTATCCGGCGACGTGGGTGTGGCAGGTGTCGATGCAAGCGCCAACGGGAACGTTTTGCCGAAGCAGTTGGAGCAACTCGGCGACCTGTTCGAAGGTTCCGCCGAGGGAGTACTCGGCGCCGGCGGTATTTTCGATGAGGACGGTCAGGCCACCTTTGACCAGATCGAGTCGCTCGCTGGCTTGGGCGATGGAGACGGCGGCCCGATGTAGGCCATCTTCGCGGCTCGACCCGCGAAAGGATCCGGGATGCAGCACCAGGTAATTCGCGCACAAGGCCAGGGCACGCTCCAGTTCGCCGCGAAATGCGGCGATGGATTTCTTGAGAAAAGAAGGGTTGATTCCCGCCAGATTGATCAGGTAATTGGAGTGGATTACGAGAGGGTTGAGGTCATACTTCTGGCGTAGTTGGCTCATCGTATCGCACTGCGATTTTGCGAGAGAGTAAGGCTGCCATTGTCGCGGGCTCGTAGAAAAGATCTGAAATGTGTTACAGCCGAGACGATAGGCGCGCGCGGCAGCGTTCTCGACGCCACCGGCGATCGAAGTGTGAATGCCGATGCGGCGCGAAGTGGTAAGAGGTGGCGCTGACGGCTCGGGCCACTTCAGCGGATCTTTTTCTGCGGGAAAAAATTCTGACATATCCAAAATCGAGTTGGCCGACACGAGTGGTGAGGGCGAATTGGCGTCACTCATTCTCTCAGTCGCTTATTCTCTCTGTACACGACAATTTCTCCAGTTTACAATTTGCCCAACGGGAGGGTCCCATGTCTATCCCTCGTTTTCTGCTGGGCTTTCTGCTGCTCACTGCGGTGGTTCTTCTGTGCCGTTCGTCGCTGGTTGCGCAAACCTCGCTCTACAAATATCCCACGGCCGCTTCAGCTCAATCGCAATTGGATGGTTTGGTCGCACCGTTGGAGTTTGGAGCGCACGTTGTTCCGCTTTCTCCAGATGAGATGGCGAAGACGGGTGGTATTCGGACGCAGCGTCGCAGCGAGTTTCCAATGGCGTCGAACAATAAGGATTGCTTCGTTCTGCGGAGTTATCAGGTGAAGCGCGACAATCCCAATTCTGATGCAACGACGCCAGTAGGGTATACGGACTGCCAGCCCGCGGCTCGGTATCAGATGAAAGTCGCCGTGGAATCGCGGTAGTTCATCTCGGGTTGTCGACCCTTTCGTCTCAGGTTCGCGATAGAGAATTCTTCGTCTCCGGGAGGCCGTCTGCGCGGCCCATTTGCCGGGTTCCCCACTAGCCGCTAGACTTAGTGGTCCGGAGTATTCCTATGCTAGTGGTCATGCAGGCGCAGGCGAGCGAAGAACAGATTCGCGCGGTCTGCCAAAAAGTTGAAGCGCTCGGATATCGAGCGCATTCCATGCCGGGCGCGCAACGCACCGCTATCGGCATCACCGGTAATCAGGGCGAGGTCGAAGCGGGCTCGCTGGAAGAAATGCCGGGAGTGCAGGAAGTTATCCGCGTAACCAAGCCCTATAAATTGGTGAGTCGCGACACGAAGCCCGACAACACGGTGATCAAGTTTAGCGGTTCGACCGCTACGATTGGGGGCAAGGATCTCGCGATTATCGCCGGTCCGTGTGGGATTGAGACGCGGGACCAGGCTTTCACCATCGCCGAGCGAGTCGCGCGCGCCGGGGCGCAGTTCTTCCGCGGAGGGGCCTACAAGCCGCGTACTTCTCCTTATTCTTTTCAGGGGTTGGGGGAAGAAGGGCTGAAGATTATGGCGGAGATCCGCGAACGCTTCGGGCTGTTGATTGTTACCGAAGCTGTGGACTATGAATCGTTGGCATTGGTTGACCAGTATGCAGACGTGATTCAGATCGGCGCTCGGAACATGCAGAATTTTTCGCTGCTCAAGCGCGCGGGGCGAGCGCGCAAGCCGGTTCTGCTGAAGCGCGGTCTCTCGGCGACGTTAGAAGAATTTCTGATGGCGGCCGAGTACATCATGAGCGAAGGGAACTACAACGTGGTGCTCTGCGAACGGGGAGTGCGTACCTTTGCCGATCACACGCGCAACACGCTGGATCTCAGCGTAGTTCCGGCTGTCCAGCGGTTGAGCCATTTGCCGATTGTCGTCGATCCCAGTCATGGGACGGGCAAACGGAATAAAGTGACGCCGCTTTCGCGGGCGGCGGTGGCGGTGGGAGCTGACGGGCTGATCGTGGAAGTGCATCATGATCCGGACCGCGCGTTGTCGGATGGGATGCAGTCGCTGTATCCGGATCAATTCGACACGCTGATGGAGCAGGTGCGACAGATTGGGGCGGTGCTGGGACGCACTGTTCCTAAGTCGGCCAAGGTCCTGGCTGAGGCCACCAGTTCCGCGGACTAAGATTTGCGCAAATTACTCTTCATTGCTGTGCTCGTCCCGCTGGTACTGGCCGCTGGCTGGTACTACTTTCACGAGCGCACGCTTCCGGGATACGGTCCGCTCTACCGCGAGTACGCTTACATTTCAAACGGGAAGAGCAACACGGTTACGGTGGTCGACCTGCGGAGTTTTCGTCCGGTGCGGACGTTGCAGGTTGGATCCGATCCTACCGGCGTTAGCGCAAATCCGAAGCGCAACGAGGTGTATGTGGTGAATACGGGCTCGTCGAACGTCAGCGTGATCGATGCCGAGTTGAATAAGGTTGTGGCTACGATTGGCGTGTACGGGCGACCGTATTTTATCGATGTTTCGCCGGATGGGCATCGGGCTTACGTTGCGAATTCGGGGTCGGACAATGTTTCGGTTCTCGATCTCGACCGCCGGGCGGTGGCTGCGACGTTGCGGGTGGGAGCGAATCCGGGTTTAGCGCGGGTTGCGCCCGACGGATCGACGGTGGTGGTTACGAATCGGGCCGACAATTCGGTTTCTATTATCGATACGGCGCGGCTGGCCGTGCGCTCGGCCATCAATATTTGTATTCATCCCGAAGACATTGTGATTCTTCCCGATTCGTCGAAGGCTTTTGTCTCTTGTTCGGGCTCGGGGCAGGTGGCGAGTATTGCGCTTAAGAACGAGAAATCGAGTGAGGCCGACAAGGGCGATCAGAACGACAAATTGCTGGCGCTGCTCGATGTTGGGCAATCTCCAGTGAGCCTGGCGCTGAAGCCGGACGGTGGGGAACTGGCGGCCTTCAACTTCGAAGCCGGGACGATCTCTGTCATTGAAACCACAGGCAACGAAGTCGCGGGGAGTTATCTGATTGGCGACAAGCCCACGCGGGGAGTGATTTCACTCGATAACTCACGCTTATACGTGTCGAATTTCGGATCGAATAATATTGCCGTCTACGATATCGACTTAGGCAAGGTGATTGCTTATCTTCCGGTGGGCACCCATCCGGATGGTCTGGCGCTCTCGCAAAATCAGAATTATTTATTGGTGCTCGACTCGGGTTCGGGGGATCTTGCTGTAATCCAAAAACGGCAGCCGAAAAAGAAATTCGAGCCCTCGGAGTATTCTCTGCTGACGATCATTCCGGTCGGCATGCAGCCAAACCAGATTGTGGTTAAGTCGTTCCGGGCAACAAAGCTGGCGGACGCGCGATAGGCGAGTGATGCCGCCGAGGCCAGGAGTTTTGAATGTTGGCCTTCGTTCGTTCCGAAGACGCCGTGTACGCAACAGTGAAGACTTGAGGAGCGAATTCTAGCCGAATAATCGGAGGCTGGCATCCAACGTAGATCGAGGTACGTTTCTGTCGCGATAAAGAAAGAAGACAACAAGATGATCGATGAAAAGATCGTAAAGCAAATACTCGAAGAGGTTTTTTGTTCTGTGGAGGACGTTGAGGCACAAAGCGCGGCCATCCTGCAATTTTTGAAGGAAAAAGGAATGGCTAACGACAAAGAATTGGCTCCTTATTTGGAACAAGCCAAGACGTCGAGCGGAGTGCGATGGGTGGCGATTCGGGCGAGGGTCGATTATTTACTCTCTTCAATCATCAATAATGAAGAGAAAGAGGCCGCCGCAAAAACGCCGAACGCAGCCTCGAGCAAGAGCGCTGCGGCAGAAGGAGCACAAGAAACATCCTCCCCGGAGGAGGATGGCGGCAAAACGGAAGTTCACACGAAACAAGGTGACGCGCAGAAGACTGATGCACAGCAGACTGACGCGCAGAACAAAGAACTGGCCGTCGACCGCGGGCCGGAGCCCCCAGCCCGGGATACGGCCGCCTAACATTGCTGATCTTCGGCAGTTGTACCAGCGTCCGGTAGCGCTCGTCGCAACGTACCCCGGATGTAGCCTCCGGGCGGGGGCGCTTATTGAGAGTTCGCGGGCATCTGACCCTGAGCCGCAGGCCCCGACAGATTTCCAATGACGTCACCGGAGACAATCATTTCCACGCGGCGATTTAGTTGGCGACCTGCTGCGGTGCTGTTGTCGGCCACGGGGTCGGCTTTGCCCATGCCGCGTGCCGCCACGCTGTTCATCCCCACGCCAGAGCTCACCAGATAATCACGGACGGATTCGGCGCGTTTGTCGGAGAGCGTCTGATTGTATTCGTCGCTGCCGACGGAATCGGTGTAGCCGTCGATTTCCAGCTTAAGATCGGGGTAAGCCAAAACGATTCCCGAGATTCGAGCGAGGCGCTCGCGCGCTTCGGGCTTGAGCGTGTACTTGTTGAAATCGAACAGAACGTCGGGCATGCTGACGATCAGTCCCTTCGCAGTGTCGCGCGTTTGGAGGACTTGATTGAGTTGCGCCAACAGCCGGGCGCGCATTTCTTCTTTCTGTCGGATGGCTTCCTGCCGCTGTTGGTCAGCCTGACTGGCGGCTTGCAGTGCAGCTTGCGTAGCGGCTTGTGCCTGCTGCTGCTGAGCTAAAGCTTCGGCTTGTTGGCGCCGAGCTTCCGCTTCGGCCTGTTCTGCTTGGGCGCGACGGCGAGCGTCTTCGTCGGCCTGGGCCTGGGCCTGGGCCGCTTGCTGCTGAGCCTGCGCGGCTTGCTGCTGAGCCTGCGCCGCGTCAGCCTCCGCTTTGGCCTGAGCTTCTTCGTGGGCGCGGCGGTCGGCGTCGATTTTGGCTTGTTGTTTGCGGCGCAGCGTCAACACGCGGGCATCCTCGGCCATTTGGGTAGCGCCGCGGGCCGCGGTACCGATCGGAGTTCGACCTTGCTTGCGCTGATAGTAGTCTTCGGCGCGCTGCAGCATGTCTTCGGCTTTCGTCAGGCTGTCGGGGGCGTACTGCTGTGCTCCTGCGGCTTTGGCGATTACGACGGCGTTGCGAGCTTCCAGGAGATCGAGGGGGACTTTGATACTCGCCTGACTGGAGGGCAATTGATCTCCGGGGATGTCGATGGTGTACTGTCCGCCTTCGAGAACGTCGAACTTCGCATCGATAGGCTCTTCGAATCCTTTTGTGCCAGAGCGAACGATATTCTCGGCGACGACTTTGTTGCTGGGGTAGGTCACAGCGTAGTAGGGCTCGGCGGTGATGATCATTCCGAAAGCCTGCAGGTCGGTCGTGACATTGATCTTGTCTTTGCCGTTTTCCCCGGGGAGGATTTCGCCCAGATTGACGGCGCGACCCTCGGGAGTAATCGCCCATAAAACGTAGGTGAGGAATTGTCCACCGAACCGATTCGCCGGTAACAGGTGGTTGAGTTCAAGCTCGATTGCGAGCCGGCCACCTTTTCCTTCAACCTTGGCGTGGCCGCCGATGTCGGGCATCAGGTCGGTGCCTCTGAAACTGACCTCGGTTGAGCCGCCGCGGTTGCGGTAATTAACCGCCTTCGTTGTCCGTTCACTCACCGTGACGCGGAAGACGGGCATGTCGTTTTGCTGGGTGTTCTGGTTCATCTCCTGAGGAGCGTTGTCCTGGCTCGCATTCGGAACCTGCGCCGGATGCTCGTTCGTTGGATACATCGGCGGAGACTGCGAAAACGATGCTCCAGACAGTCCCAATTCCAAGATGATCAAGAAAAGAGCGCTAGTTCCAAGGGTCTTCATGAGGGCAACCTCCAGCAAGAATGTTCGTGGTGCCGAGAGTCAACCGGCGTAATTTAGCGCGCAACGATTGAGCGCTGTTTTTGGCTAAGCATTCATTTTTCACGTTAGCAGTGCGCTTGCCGGCTATCAATACAGCGCATCGGGTAGAGATGCGGTGAGAATGGGCAGATCGCTTAGGGGATAGGGATGGTTAATTAACAGAAAACTTTGAGTCTAAACGTTGGCGCGAATGAAGACGGCTAGCGCATCACAAGATCGGAATATTCCGGATGACTGAGCAAATAGGCAGCGACAAAGGGGCAAACAACATCGACACGCATGTGACGCTCACGAGCCCAGTCTAGTGCAGTCTTCGCCAGAGTCGATGCGACGCCAGTTCCACGCAGCGATTGCGGTATCTCGCTGTGAAGAAGTTCAAGAATATCGCGGGCGATGGTGTACTCCAGATAAGCGACTTGGCCGTCGCGCTCGAGTTCAAAACGGCCGTTGGTGACTATTTCTGGAGCGCGGTTGTTGCTTCCGAAAAATCGCATGGCGACTGATTGGATATCCCGAGATTGAGACGAGATTCTATCCGACGCAGAAATTGCGGGCAAACTTGCGATTTTCCTGGCCATGGCGCGACCAATCTGGGCACGACCGAGAGTCGTGCCCTTTGCTGAACCCTCGACTTATTTGCCGGCGCTCACGAAGGCTCCGGTGGTCGCATTGATCACACCGATACCTTTGCGGTCATGTTCGCTGGTGCCGTAAATGACATACCAGACAGGCACGTTCCGTGTGCGGTCTTTGAGCAGAACGTAGGTGACAGGTTGCTGGGCGTCTTTCTTGATGATGCCTTCGCCGCCGTGTTGTTGCGCAATCTCGAAGGCTTTGTCGGTGTCGGTCTTCACTAACAGCGGCAAGAAGACGAGACTCGCGGCATCGGCGTTGTAGGGGCCATCACTTCCCTCGGTCGAAGTGCCGAACGGCGGAGCGTCGGAGCGTCGACTGCCGGAGCAAACGATGGTTTTCACGGCGCGACGACTGGGCGAAGCGAAGTAGCCTCTCCAGATGGTGGCTTTTCCGTTTTGGCCGGTGGCTTCGGGAGTCAACACGGCTTCTAAACGGGCAGGCTGCGCATCGGGCGCCCACTTCATGGCGAGACCGATCATGTGATTGAAGGCCTCGACACCGGTGTAAAGCACGGGTTGCTTGACCTCGGGCTGAGCGGCTGGTTGGTTGGGACTCTCTGCAGGCTTATTATCGGATGAACTACATCCCTCCATCAGGATGGTGAAACTGACAACGCTGATGAGCGCGAAGCGACATAGCTTCATAATGTGTTCCTCTGCTGTTCTTTCGAGGCGTCGTGGCCTCGAAAATCTCGGGTACTTTCTCCGTCCGCAACTAAGTGACTTAGTGCCAGCAAAACTGACGGCAACATAGTGTTCGAAGTGCCCGTTCCCGGTCAAGATGAAATCAAGGCTATGGGCCTATGTTTCCTGGACATGTCGGAGTACGGTCCTGGAGTGTATCGCAAAACGCCAGCTCGGTCTGTGATGGATGAACATGAGAGTGTTCACCGCAACGTAGCGTCTAAAGGTGAAGACAACTGGGGGAAGAGTGAAACGCCCCTCGTTATCGGCTAACCGCGCGGAAATGGTCGAGGATCGATTGGGCCTGTGTTTTCGTTACGACAGCCGACAAGGCGGCGACATCGGCTTGCTTGACGGCCTGCAGGCTGCCGAAGTGTTCTAAGAGGCGGCGCGTGGTCGATTCGCCGATTCCTGGAATCTCTCGTAACTCGGTGGCACGATCGCGGATTTGGCGGCGCTTGCGGTGAAAAGTTACGGCGAAACGATGGGCTTCGTCCCGTATCTGCTGAACGAGATGTAACACGGGAGAATGATGATCGAGAACGACGGGATCGTCTTCTTGTCCGTAGACGTAAATAATCTCTTCCCGCTTGGCGATCGCGGCGAGCGGTTGATTGATGATCTCGAGTGCTTCGAGCGCTTGGGCTGCGGCATGAAGTTGGCCGAGACCTCCGTCGATGAGGACGAGGCTGGGCATGGGCTTTTTTTCTTCGCAAAGGCGCTTGTAGCGACGCGTGACCACCTCTCTCATGGAAGCGAAATCGTCGACTCCAGTGACGGTCTTGATGATGAACTTGCGATAGTCCGACTTTTTGATCTTGCCGTCTTCCCAGACCACCATGGAGGCGACGGTCTCCGCTCCTTGAATGTGGCTGATGTCGAAGCATTCGATTCGCTTGGGACGTTCGGGAAGGCCGAGAGCGTCCTGTAGAGCTTCTTGAATGGCGCGGGCATTTGGCTTCAGGATGCGGAAACGCTGGTCATAGGATTGCTTCGCGTTGTTGCCGGCGAGATCGATGAGTTCGCGTTTGTCTCCGCGTTGCGGGACGGTGATGTGAACGCGAGAGAGCCGGCCGCCCTCGCCGGCCAGTTGCTCGCTGAGGGCTTCTTCCAGTTCTTCCCGATCTTCGAAGTCGACCGGGACGTAGATGTTGCGTGGGACGTAGGGTTGGCCGAGGTATAGCTGTTTGAGGAGGGAGGAGAAAAATTCAGCGGGCTGGAAAGATTCGGTGGACGTGCCGACGATTTGGCCCGCTATAACTTCTGTGTCGCGAGATACAGCGGCGTCGAATTGCTCGTGTTGACTGGCGGGGATACTGCTCGAACCACTCGCCGGGTCTTCTTCAGCCTGCTCGCTTGGTTCGCTGGGACGGACGAATGCGTCCGTCCCTACGTCAGGCGTGCCGAAGTCTGGCAAATCTTCCCAGAAGAATTCGCGGCGATCTAAGACTTTGCCTGCTCGCATGTGGAAGAGGTTCACGGCAAGCATCTGGCTTTCGAAGTGATATCCGAAGACGTCGGCGTCGTCGCCTTCGACGGTGGCGATGCGCTGTTTTTCCTGGAGTTGCTCTACGGTCGAGATGAGATCGCGGTAGCGGGCGGCACGCTCGAACTCCTGCGACTCTGCGGTTTCGGCCATGCGCTCGCGCAGAGACTTGATGAGGTCTGTGGGACGGCCTTCGAGGAAGAGCTTTACATCGCGGACGGCTTCTGCGTAGATCTCCGGCGTGGTTAATCCGGCGACGCAAGGGCCGAGGCAGCGCTTGATATAGAACTGGAGGCACGGGCGCGGGTGGTTCCGCGTCAGATCGACCTTGCAGGAGGGAATCATGAAGTGGCGGTGGATCAGGTCGACGATGCGATAGGCGAGATTGGCAGGGAAGTAGGGTCCGTAATAGGCGCTGCCATCTTTTCTTAGACGACGGGTTACATAGACGCGTGGGAATCGTTCGGCCAACGTCAGCTTCACGTAGGGATAAGTTTTGTCGTCGCGGAGAAGGATGTTGAAGCGCGGCTTCTTCTGCTTGATCAGGTGATTTTCGAGCGCGAGGGCTTCTTTGTTGTTGGCTACGACGATGTAGTCGACATCGACGGCCTCGCGGACTAGTGTGCCGGTCTTGGCGTCTTCCCATCGGCCTTCGTGAAAGTAAGACGAGACGCGGGAACGCAGATTTTTGGCTTTGCCGACGTAGATGACCTCGCCTTCGGCGTTCTTGTAGAGGTAGACGCCAGGGGACGTGGGGATGGAGCGGATTTTCTGGGCGAGATCCATTCAGGCGATTCGTTATTCGGCGCAACAAAGTGCAGGTCCCTCGCAACGCGAGAGATGACAATTGCTAGTTTATTTCAAATGGGATGGTCCACTTCTTAAGATAAAGGTCGAGGGCTAAAGGATTCAGGACGCGGCGAAAAGGGAGCGGTAGCCGAGCTTTAGGCGGAAGGACGGGGCGGAGCCCCGTCACCACAGAAGCCACAACGACACCAACATCTACCACGAGTGGCTACAGACTTTGTTCTAGGCGCTCCAGCCTTTTACGAATTCCACCAAACTGCGCAGGGCAATTCCGGTGGGGCCTTTGGCGATCCAGGGTTTGTTGTCTTCCATCCAGGCGGTGCCGGCGATATCGAGGTGAATCCACGGTGTGTCTTCGGAGAACTCTTTGAGGAACATGGCGGCGAAGATGGCGCCTCCGTAGCGGGCACCAGCATTGGTCATGTCGGCGATGTTTGACTTGAGCAGTTCTTTGTATTCGTCGTCGAGGGGCAGACGCCACATTTTTTCGCCAGCGAGTTTGTTGGCTTTCTCAAAGCGCTCGAACATGTCGTCGGTGCTGGCGAAGATTCCGGCGTTGACGTAACCGAGAGCGACGACGACCGCGCCGGTGAGAGTGGCGGCATCGACGAGATGCGTGCATCCGAGTTGACGGGCGTAGGCCAAACCGTCGGCTAGGATGAGGCGGCCTTCGGCGTCGGTGTTGATGATTTCGATCGACTTGCCGGACATGGCGATCTGGACGTCTCCCGGCTTTTGCGCCTTGCCGGAAGGCATGTTTTCGGTGGCCAGGATAATCGCGGTCACTTTCACTTTGGGCTTGAGCAGGGCGATGGCGCGCATTACGCCGATCATGGTGGCCGCTCCGGCCATGTCGTACTTCATCTTCTCCATGCCGTCGGCGGGCTTGATGGAGATGCCTCCAGTGTCGAAGGTCACGCCTTTGCCAACGAGACCCAGGTGCACATCTTTGGGTGCGCCTTGCGGTTCGTAGCGGAGAACGATCAGGGCGGGTGGCTCGTCCGAGCCTTGGGAGACGCCCCAGAACGCTCCCATCTTGAGCTGGCGAATCTTGTCACCGTCCATGACTTCGCATTTCAGGCCGACATCGGCGGCCATCTTCTTGGCGCGTTCGGCGAGGATCGTCGGGGTCATGCGGTTCGAGGGTTCGTTGATTAGGTCGCGGGCAAAATTTTGGGATTCGGCGACGATGCGTCCGGCTTGCAGAGCGCCTTCGAGGGCCTTGGGATCGCCGGACTTTTCGGGAATCACGATGGTGAGGGTTTCGATCTTTTCTTTGTCTTTCTCTTTCCGGTCGCTCTTGTAGTAACCGGGATCGAACTCTCCCACGAAGGCGCCTTCGATGATGGCGCGAACGGCGTCGGATGCGGCGATTCCATGCACGGGAAGAACGAGCGCAAAGTTATGGATGTTCTTGCCCTGCAGCGTGCGGACGGCGGCGCCCGCCAGTTTGCGCAATTCGGCGGCAGAGAAGGTCTTGGCTTTGCCTCCGCCTAAGAGAAGGAGACGCTTGGCTTTCAATCCGGGAGGATTGTGAAGGAGCGTGGATTCGAAGAGCTTGGCGGTGACTTCGCCGCTCGAGATGACATCCGCGGAGGCTTCGCGCACGGCTGCATCGGAGGACTCGACGACGGCGGTTGGCTGGTCTTTTTTGCCGTGATCCTTCTTGCTTTGATCTTTGTCGGCTCGATCTTTCTCGCCGTGATCGAGAGTGACTACGACGAGGCAGTCTGTTTCAAGTTCGTGGGGGGCTGAGGAGGAAAAGTTTGTCTTCATGGTTGCGTTTCATCAGTATCCACGCTGGGAGGGGAAACGTGCAACTGTGGGTAGGAAGCGAGTCGCGTCAAAACCTCTACCACAGAGGGCGCTAAGTTTCACGAAAGCAGAACCTTTTTAGTTCAGTGTTCCGGTGCCGGTTAGGGGGGCTGCTGCGGCGCCACCTCCTCCGTTATTTGTGATGTTTAGTTTTCCGTTGCGCGCGCCTGTCTTGATGGGATCGAAGGAGATGTCGAGCGAGCAACTGGCCTGGGCGGGGAGCGGGCTTCCGCAGGTGTTGTTCGAGATGGAGTAGTCCGCGGGCGTGGTGGTGAAAGCGGTCAGGTTCACGGCGGCCGCGCTGACATTGACGAGGGTGATGGTCTGTGGCGCGGTGGGTTGTCCGATGGGTTCGGAGCCGAAGGCTAGCGAGGTTGGCGAAAGCGCGAGGGAGGTTCCGGTACCGGTCAAGGCAACTTTTTGGGGATTATCGGGAGCGTTGTCGGTGAGTTGTAGAGTGCCGGTTTGGCTGTTCTTTACGGTCGGAGTGAAAGCCAGCGTCAGGGAGCAGTTGTTGCCGGCGGGGAGCTGGGTTCCGCAGGAGTTGGTTTGTACGGCGAAGTTGCCGAGGACGGTGATCTGGTCGATGTTCAGGGTTGCGGTTCCGGTGTTGGTGAGAGTTACCGATGCGGTGGAAGTCTGGCCAATCGGCGTTTTCGGGAAAGTCAGTTTGGCGGGGGATAGAACGGCGGTTGCGCCTGATCCACTACCGCAATTGGGAAAAATGAGGTTGGCGATGCGAGTGTTCCAGTTAAAGCTGCCGTTGGATTCGATGTACTCCTGGGTGTACCAGAAGGTGCAGTCGTCGACGGGATCGACGGTCATGGAGCTGTAGTCTCCCCAGCGGTTTTGGCCCTCGGTTTGGGACCCGCTTCCGCTAACGATTAATTGCTCGCCTTCCATCGCTCCCGCAGGGTCGGAGGCGACGCGCCCTGTGAAGTAGATCGATGGAAACACCGAAGTGCTGGACTCGCTATAGCCGAGGGCGATGTCGCTCGATTGGTCCATGGCGATGCTGCCCATCCAACGGGTGTTTGAATCCTGGTTGAAGGTTCCTTGCTGAAAGATCCCGGGCGTTCCGTTGGGATCGTGGATCTCATACCAGCGCACGCCAGTGCTAATCGAATGGTTGAAGGTTAGGGCCTCAACTCCATTCGGAAACTGGCGATAGGCGAGGCGATACATGGGACGGTCGCCGAGGGCGTCGAGTTTCTGGGTGGTTCCGGGTTGGACGACACAGGAACGGAAGCAGCGGGCGGTGAAGTTGGCGACCGGAAGGGTCGTGGGTCCGGTGAAGGTGGAGTTGGTGGGATTGGTGAAGTCGACATGGAACTTCCACAATTGGACGACGTTCTTGCCGAAGGTGGCGAAGAATGCGGGTTCTCCGGCGGCGGGCTGGATGGAGCCGTCCAAATCGGAGGGGAGCATCGTGGCGTAGGTGCTGGGCTGCTGAAAGCAGATGATGGACGCGGGATTGCCGAGGAGCATGGAGTTGCGGTCGAGGGCGCAGGCGTCGGGTCCGGCGAAGGAGCCGTCGTCGAAGGTGTTGAACGACATGTAGTAGGCGTCGGGCCAGACTCCGAGCTTGGGGTAATCGCCGTAATCGGTGTTGCCGAAGGAGTAGGAGTAGCGGTTGTAGGTTCCGGTGGCGTCGCTGGTGGTGGAGACGGCAACGCATTGCAGATAAGGAAGAGTGCTGATGGAGAATTGAGTGAGGATCCAGCGATTGGCGATTTTGTCGTACTGGACGATGGGGTCGCCATCGTTGTTGGTTTCGCAGCCTCCGCCGAAGCCTTGCCAGAGAGCGTTACCTTCGGTGGGTCCGGCGAGAAGAGCGCCGGTGGCTTTATCGAAGACGGCGAATTCGGCGTTGACCCATTGCACGTATTGTGTCGCGCCGACCGCTCCGTTGGTGTCGGGAGGCGAGTATTCGAGGAGAAAGCCGTATTGTCCCTGGCCGAGGCCGTTGATGTTGAGGCCGAGTTGGGCGGCTACGGGTGCGAGGGCTTTTTGCTGCAGGGCCAAATCGGGCTCCTCGTATTCGGGCGCGTTGTCAGGAGGCGCGGTGGGCAGAATCTTAAGAATACGCGGCGTAAAGCGGTGCGGGGAAGCGGGTGTCAGCGCGTCCAATTCGGCGAGCGGGGCGGAGACGTCGTGCTTGACTTCGGGGATGATTCGAAAGGAGTTGCTGTTCTGGCCGAGAGCTGGAGCCGCGAGGAGCAGCGGAGCGGCGATGGCGAGCATCGCGGCGATGCGTTTTGTGCGATTGCGTGTCATGTTCCGAATCAAGGATCGCGTCGCGGGGAGGGGGACGAATTTTGGTAGTATACCTGTTTCTTTGGTGGATTTCGCGAGCATTTGCGTGAGACAAAAGCGCGACCGAAGGGAGCATCGAGGGAGCCCGTAAGTGACAGCAAAATTCGCTTTTTGTTCGGCGAGCAAAAGGAGCAGGCGTGGTGAATTTTATCAGGGGTGGTCTGTAAGTAATAGAAAATAATGGTGGAACGGTGTGGTTTTCTGGACACAACCGTATATTTATTACCGTGTGAATTTTACATCTTCGACATGAACGGGTATTTCGAGTCGGAAAATTCACTGGCAGACGTGGAATCCCACCTAACGCCGCAAAAGGCGCGACGTTAGGATGGGGCAGCCGGAGATATGGGGGCGCTGCCCGTCAAACTATCCCTATTTTTTGGTGTCTCCCAGGGGAACGTCAGCGCCCTTCGCGGTTACGGTTAGGAAAAGTGCAAAGCGACCGAAGACCCTCTTCTGCCGCAGGTATTTGTAGGAGCAGCAGTTAAAGAAAAATAGGATGAAACAGAATGTGCTCCATCTCCATCCATGATCGGAATCTAGTTGCGGAACAAGCTGGCCAACCAACGGAAGAACGGTGAAGAATAGGACCACCAAGCAGAGTGATTGGGCACTCAGAGATTCAGCATCCCACCGCGATGTCATCAGGCCGAGGTTGGGATCAACCCTCATTGTGTAATACGAGCAAAGGAAGCTAGATTTGTTGAGCGATTTGCTCACTGTGCTCACTTTTTTTTGGGTTGTTCCTGAGATAGTCCCGGCAGTTCACTTCCGAAATGCACGCGGAACCTGCGGTTAAGGTCGTTAATGTCCTCAAGCCCCAGAAAGTTTCTTAGTTTCTCCGCTGATAAAGGGTCAATCCACTCGGCAGGCTTTTGGATGAGTTGGTAGGAAATTGGCTTCAGAAGAATACCTATGATGTTCGCGATACCGAAAAAAAGGAGGGAAATGAGCGCGGCACCTCCCGCGCTTGCATCTTTGGGAAATAGGCCTTGAATCGAAAGAGACCAATTGCAGGTATTAATTATCTTAAGGTACCAAGCCAACGCTAGGACCAGAGTGGCGCCAGGAAAGATATGGCCTATTACGTCGTAGAAGAAAAGCGGGATGGCGCCGCCAATCTTTTCTGTCGATGGTGTTTCATCACTCACAATCGATTCCTCGCGCACCGAATTGTATCTTAGACAGGGTTATTCGGGGACCTGTCTCCAAGTTCTCAGGAAGGGGCAGCCGCGGGATTATTCCAGGGGGGAATTGGGGTGTCCGCGGCGGGCGCCCGGTTTCGGGGCGGGATGGCGAATCTGATTGCGGATGACAACACAAGGTCCCTCCACTCCACAGATCATCGCCTTCGCGATGATCTGTTCCGGTCGGGATGACAGGGTGGGGAGAGGCCAACTTCGGTTGCGATGGAGAAGTGAAAGCCGGTCCTTCGCTTCGCTCCGCGGGACGGGCGAATGCGTCCGGCCCTACGCTAGCGCATCAGGCTTGTTTTCGGGCGCGGGAGACGGCGTCACGGGCTTCTTTGTCGGCGGTGCGGCGGCGCTCGGTTTCGCGTTTGTCCCAGAGCTGTTTGCCTTTGGCCAAAGCGAGTTCGACTTTGATTTTTCCGTTTTTGAAGTACATACGGGTGGGGATTAGGGTGAGGCCTTTTTGTTGAGTTTTGCCGATGAGCTTGCGGATTTCTTCTTTGTGAATCAGCAATTTTCTGGTGCGCAGGGCGGCGTGGTTGGCGGAGTTGCCGTGGTCGTAGGGTCCGATGTGGCAGTTGAGGAGCCAGAGCTCTCCGTCTTTGATGAGGCCGTAGGCGTCTTTGAGGTTGGTGGATCCGGCACGGACGGATTTGACCTCGGTTCCGGCGAGAACGACTCCTGCTTCGAATTTTTCTAGCAAGAAGTAGTTGTGGCTTGCGTTCCTGTTTACAGCGGCGTCTTTTTCTCCCGAGGCGGTGGGCTGTCTGCGCGGATTCTTCTCGCGGTTGGGCTGGGTCTGGTGAGTGGTCTGCTTGGCCATGGCTCGAGGAACCTAGGATGAAAGTAACACAAGGTCTCAGGAGCAGGTCTTAGTTGTCATCTCTCCGGTCTCAGGAATCGCGAGGGCAACGAAACGGGATGGGTCACAAGTTTTTGGTAAGACCTTCGTGCGGAGAGTAGAGACTTGGATTCGTGTTCTTTGGGTCAGGTACTAATGAGTGTAAACACCGATGTACCAAGCACATGGGGAGGCTACCGATGCGATGCTATAATCCGAGTTTCCGGTACTTTTTTGCGCGTAGCCGCCGCTCGGATGCCAGTTTCGAAGGGTTCTGTGGCGGTTCGGTTGGTGGTGGTGGTGTGAATTTTGTGAGGACTGCTTTGAGGACTGCTTTGATGAGAAGCCTGATCCGTCCGGCTCTGTTCGGATTGCTGATGTTACTTGGCCTGCAAGTTCCAGTTATTGCCAAGAAAGTGGACTCCGCGAAAGTACTTTATGACAAGGGCGCGGATGCCGAGGCGCGGCAGAACTACGAACTGGCCTTCGACTGCTTTAAACAGGCCTTCAACCTGAAGCCGAAAGACTTGCGCTACCGTACGGCCTACGAGCGAACGCGGTTCTATGCGGCGGCGGCGGAAGTGCATCGCGGGCAGTTACTGCGCGATGCGGGGAAACTGGATGAGGCGCTGGCGCAATTCCAGAAGGCGCTGGAGACGGACCCTTCGTCGTTCATTGCGCAGCAGGAGTTAAAGCGCACGGAGCAGATGATCAAGGAAGCTTCGGGTGCGCAGCCGCAGGCGGCAGTGCCCCAGACCAATTCCTTGCGGAAACGGCTGGAATCGGCGCAGGGGCCGGTGGAACTGGCTCCGATTTCGAATGTGCCGATCACGCTGAAGGTGACGGAAAAATCCAATGTAATTTACGAGACGGTGGGAAAGCTGGCGGGGATTAACGTGCTGTTCGATCCGGATTACACGCCGCGGCAGGTGCGGATCGAATTGAATGGCGTGACGCTGGAAGACGCGCTGGAGATTATTTCGGTTGAGACGAAGACTTTCTGGCGTCCGGTGACGCCGAACACGATTTTTATCGCGCAGGACAATCCCGCGAAACGGAAAGAGCTGGAACAAAACGTCATCAAAACTTTTTATCTTTCGAATCTTTCCCAGCCGACCGAGTTGCAGGACGTGGTGAACGCGATGCGAACGATTCTGGAAGTGAGCCGTATTCAGCAGTTGCCTTCGCAGGGAGCGATTGTGGTGCGCGGCACTCCCGACCAGGTGGCGCTGGCGCAGAAGCTGGTGGATGATCTGGATAAGGCGAAACCGGAGGTGCTGATCGAAGTGGCGGTGATGCAGGTGAGCCACGACAAGATGCACACTCTGGGCATCAGTCCGCCGACGAATCTTTCAGTGCAACTGCAAAACAATCTGAACACGACGTCGTCCTCTTCGAGCAGTTCGACTACGACGTCGACCTCGAGTTCCTCGACCGGACTGAGCCTGAACCAGATAGCGAATTTGAATGCGACGGACTTTCAGGTGACGATTCCGTCGGCATCGGCGTCGGCGTTGTTGAGCGATACGGATACGAAGATCATTCAAAATCCGCAGATACGGGCGTTGGACGGGCAGAAGGCGACGTTGAAGATTGGCGATCGCGTGCCGGTGGCGACGGGATCGTTCCAGCCGGGTATCGGCGGAGTGGGTATTAATCCTCTGGTGAACACGCAGTTTCAATATCTGGATGTGGGCGTGAACATCGACATTACGCCGCGGGTGCATTCGGGGCGCGAAGTGTCGTTGAAGATGTCGCTGGATGTTTCGGCGGTGACTTCGTACGTCAGCATCGGCGGCATCAGCCAGCCAGTGATCGGGCAGCGGAAGATTGAGCATGAAATTCGGCTGAAAGATGGGGAAGTGAATCTGTTGGGCGGAATCATGGAAGACCAGGCGACGAAGTCGTTGACGGGCATTCCGGGGCTGGCGCAGATTCCGATTCTGAAGTATCTGTTTGGGCAGACGAACACGGACCATTCCACGAATGAAATCGTGTTTGTCATCATTCCGCATATTCTGCGCGGGCCTGAGGGCTCGCATGGCAGCGCGGATATGATCGATGTGGGCACGGCCAATGCGCTACAGCTGAGATTAATCAACAGCAAGCCTCTGGTGCCAGCGACGGTTTCTTCACCGGCGACGCAAGGTGTGCCGGCGGCGCCGCAGATGCCGGGGCCGCAGAGTTCGGTGCAAAATCCGGGACAGCCGGGCATGATTCAGCAAGGTGCGCCGGCACAAATGGCGCAGGCTGTGCCGGGCGGCACGGCTGGCACTTTCCTGTTTGATCCTCCGACATTGACTCCGGCGAAGGGGTCGACTTTTACGGTGAACGTGATGCTGTCGGGCGGGCAGAATGTGTATTCGGTCCCTCTCGAGCTGAATTACGATCCGAATCAATTGCAGGTGGTCAATGTTTCGAATGGGGGCTTCCTGTCGCAGGATGGGCAGGCGGTCGCGTTGGTGCATCGCGACGACACGACGGCTGGGAAGTTGCAGGTAACGGCGACGCGGCCTCCGGGAGCGGGTGGCGTTTCGGGACAGGGTGCGGTGGTGACGCTGACGTTTATGGCGAAAGGGCCGGGGCAATCGGCGTTGACGATTACGCGGGGCGGAGCGAGGGATCCGGCGATGCAGCCGATTGCGATGAATGGGGCGCAGGCGGCGATTACGATTCAGTGAGGTAGCTTTCAGCCGTCAGCCGTCAGCCATCAGCCATCAGGTAAAACTCTTGGGGGCGAGGATTTGGCGGAAACTGACAACTTAGTGAGAAGTGTCATCTAAAGAAGTAAGTGTCATCAGAAAGTGAGTATCGTCTAAGAAACTGAAACTATGAGGGGTTTGTTTTCAAGGCGGGGAGTGGCTACGGGGCGGAGTGGCTTGCAGCGTGGGTTTACGCTGATTGAGTTGATTGTGGCTACGGCGATATTGGCGATTCTGGTGGGGGCGGCGATTCCGCTGGAAAAGAATGCCATCAAGCGCGAGCGGGAGCACGAGTTGCGGTATGACTTGTGGATGCTGCGGGACGCGATTGATCGATATAAGGATGCGGCGGATCGGGGCGCGTTTCAGTTAAAGGTGGATAGCCAGGGGTATCCGCCGGATCTGGATACGCTGGTGACGGGGGTGGATGTGGCGGGGAAGAAGCTGAAATTTCTGCGGAAGATTCCGACGGATCCGATGACGAAGCAGGATTGGGGAATGCGTTCGATGCAGGATGATAAGGACGCGGATTCGTGGGGCGGGCAGAATGTTTTCGATGTTTATACGAAATCGGATGGGGTTGCTTTGGACGGGACAAAGTACAAGGACTGGTAGATGAGAGTCAAGTGGAAAGGGCCGGGTTCGAAGTTGCGCAGTGGAGGAGTGAGGAGACGCAGAAAGCGCAGTCAGGGATTCACGCTGATCGAGATGGTGGTGGTGATCAGCATGATTTTGATCCTGCTGGCGATAGCGCTGCCGATGTACTCCTCGGCGATTCAGCGCAGCCGGGAAGCGCGGCTGCATCAGGACTTGACGACGCTGAATAAGGCCATCCAGGAATATTCTCTCGACAAGAAAAAGGCGCCGCAGTCACTGGCAGATCTGGTGCCGGGGTATGTGAAGTTTATTCCGGATGACATTACGGGAAGTGCTGAGAGCTGGGTGACGGAGCAGGAAGATTCCGAGGATGCGTGGGATCCGAATGAGTTGGGGATCAAGAGTGTACACAGCGGTTCGGACGCAACCTCAATCGATGGCGGAGTTCCTTATTCCAGTTGGACGCACTAGGGCAGGATGACGAACAGATTGACAGGTCGAAATTCTCTGCGCGGCAAGGTTCCGGGCAATCATCATCTGGACGACAATCTTCTAGAAGGCATGCGGAAGCGGAAAAAGAGCCGCGGCTTCACGCTGGTCGAGATGATGGTGGCAATTACCGTGATCTTGATTTTGACGGGAATGGCGTTGCCCATCTACAGCCATACCATGGCGCGCAAGAAGGAAGAGAACCTGCGACGGAATCTGGAAACGCTCAACCAGATGATTTATCAGTACACGCAAGACCGGCAGAAACCTCCGCAGGCTCTGGGCGATCTGGTGACGGCGAAATATCTGACGGAGATTCCCGAGGACATCACAGGCAGCGTGGATACGTGGGTTCCGGAGGAGAGCGACGGGACGATCATGACGCTCGATCAGAAAGATACGGGCGGGATGATTGGGGTGCATAGCGGGTCGGACAAAGTGGGCAGCGACGGGAAGGCTTACTCGACGTGGTAGAAGGGCAGTTGTCAGTTCTCAGTTGTCAGCTCTCAGTAAAAGCTTAAGGTTCCGGGGGGCGGGTGGATTCTCTTGATCGGTTGCAGCCATTGGCGCTGCTGGTGATGCGGGTTGTGCTGGGCGCGATCATGATCGCGCATGGGTATCACAAGGTATTTGGCGGGTTTCATCACCATATGGAGATGGTGGGATCGCTGGGGATTCCGCGATGGCTGGCCTATTTGTCGGCAGGAACGGAATTTTTTGGAGGGATCGGGATCGTGCTGGGATTGTTTACGCGATTGTTTTCGCTCGCCTTTTTTATCGAGATGGGGATTGCGATCTGGAAGGTCCATTTCAAGAATGGGCTGATGGGGAACGGGGGATATGAGTTTCCGCTGGCGTTGGCGGCGATGGCGTTTGGACTGATGTGCTTTGGCGGGGGACCGTGGGGCTTTAATTTTGGCGTGGGCGGGCGAGGGTCGAGCAAGCCGCGGCGCGGGTAACCCCAACGTCAAAGGCTTTGCCACAAAGGACACTAAAGGACACTAAGGAAGCGACGATCGCCAAGTTGCCTCAATTCTAGCGGCAAGAATTTTTCTGTTTCTTTCGACGCGGTTGACGAAGAATGGTTGAGGGAGGGGAGCAGGCGTCGGAACTCCCGTGTCCCAACGCCTGCTGATGGTGCAGAAATCAGAGGCACATCAGAAGGATTCCAGAGTAGAGCAAGAGGTCGCTCGGGCGAATACCCTGCGAATTGTATTTCTCGCGACAAAAATACCCTACATCTCAAGCGGTGACTGGCGGTCTTGCTTAGGGCGAGCGCCGTATGGAAGCGCGGATCGTCTTCGGATAAATCTGGGTTGAATCAATCTGGAAGTGAAGGGGATTCGAGGTGGGTATGAACCGACACATCGTGTTGTGGGTCGCGCTGGGGTTGTTTGGGATGCCTGTGGTGGGAGCGGCGCAGGATCTGGCTGGGCGGAGTCTTCCGGCGTCTTCGGAGATTTTGGGTTCGGACCTGATCGCGTGGTCGGAGCAACAGAGACCGCAGCCGTTGCCTCCGGCGACTGCGCTCGATTCACAGAGAGAGAATCCTTCGGCAGTGGCGAACGCGCAAAGCTTTCGGGGCAGGATTATTCGTGACCAAAGTCGAGCGGTCGTCCTGCAGATTTCTGAGCATCGCGTTTATCGACTGGATAATCAGGGTGCGGCTGGATTGTCGGAAGGGAAGAGAGTCGTGGTGATGGGTAAGGTGGTGGGCGGTGATGGATTGCATGTCGTGTCGATCCAGTAAAGTTTGCTGCGGCACAAGAAATCGCTTGAAATGCGAAACAACACCTCAGCGCCTAAAGGCGCGGTCAAGACGCAGCAGTCTATTCGCAGCGCTTGAAGCGCTGCGCCACCCAAAAGCGAGTTTCCCTCAAAAAACAAGTTGCCTCAAACAAGTGGCCTCTCAAAACACCAAGTTGCCTCTCAAAACACCATGTTGCCTCTCAAAACACCATGTTGCCTGTAAAAACACCAAGTTGCCTCTCAAAACACCATGTTGCTTCTCAAAACACCATGTTGCCTGTAAAAACACGTTCCTCTAAAACACGTTGAAGAGTGCGCTACAAAAACAAGTCGAAGCGTCTGCGGGGCGAAAAGCAGCCAGGAGAAGCGCATCCGTACGGAGGTCATTTCGTCGATGTGACGAAATTTCTTGTTGCTGAAATTTGCGCTGAAGGCCATGACCGAAACCGGGTCGGCTTGAAAGAGGTAGCGGGCGGCGTTGATGCAGTAGGTTGCCGAGGCAAGCGCGGTGCGGTTAGCTTCGATGCGGGTTGGCATCGGAATGGCGAGAGAGCATGCGAAATTGTTCGCGCAGGCGACGCCATAGAGTTTCGCGCAGGCTCCAGATGGAGAGCGCGGTTACGAAATAAGCAAGAGTGGCGAGCGGCAAGACGACGGCGAGGGAGAGATGGGGAAGGCCTTTCCATACGATGAGGGCGAAGACGGCGAGGCCGATGGTGCCCATGGAGGCGCCGGCGGCATCGACGCCCGCGGCTTCTCGTCCTCGCAGGACGCCTCCGCCTTTTTGCGCGCTGTTGCGGTCTTGCCCTTGTTTTTTTTCTTGTTGGTTCCTGGCGAGGAGGGTAGCGGTGGCGGGGAGGATGGCGGGGAAGGCTAGGAAAAGGCCGCCGATGCTGGGGCCGTAGCGCTTGGCGATGACTCCAGCGAGGGCGGTGACGATGCCGCCAAACAGAAAGCGGATGAGGTATTCATACCAGTGCGATTGTCCCAATCCGGAGGGATCGATTTTAATCTTGGTGGCGAGGCTCATAGGACGGTGCCGAGAAGCGCGTAGCAAAGGGCAAAAGCAGAAGCGAACCATAACAGGAGTGAGACGCTGGTTACGGGCAGGACGGGCCACTTCCAACGAATGAGGATGCGGCTGACGGCAAACGCATAAGCGAAGAATGAGAGAGCGCCCAAAACCATGGATCGAGCTTCGAGGCTGACGTAAGTCTTGCCATGGGCCGCGGCGGTGAGAGGAATGGTGGCGAGGGCTACGGATGGGGCGGCGGAGATGAGGCCAGCGAAGCTTTTCGGCTTCAACACCTCGCCGAGCAAGCAAAAGGCGGAGACGACGGTGCCACCCACTAGTATTCGAATCACAAGGTCTGTCGTGATTGGCTCCTTTATCCAGCGGACGATTTTACGTGCGATGGCGGATTGACGGAAGGGTTAGTTGCGCGGGAGTGAGGCAGGGATGGACTGGCTGGCACAAATTGAAGTGGGCGAACTTTTTGGGGGATGGGTTGGGGTCCCGGGGAAGTCAACAGAGGGGCTGGCGCGGGGGATGGAGAATGATGTTTACTAGACGATAAATCCGGTAAATACCTGATGGCGGGGGCGAGGGGCTTTATGCAGTATAAGGAGTCACGCAAACATTCAAAGCCTGGTGGAACTATGCTTACCAGTTCTGTGCCTACCGACTGCAGCAGGGTTAGTTGGAAAGATCTCTACACTGCAGCGTTGTTTGAGACGGACAAGTCGAAGGTGGCGGGCAAGATTGTGGAAGCGCAGTCGGCTATCGTAACGCGAAGGCGAGAGTTGATGAAGGGCGGCGGGGACCTACGGGAACGGCAGGGTCTGGATACGGCGCTGCTTTCGCTGCAAGCACTGGCGAATTGCCTGGAGTTGAGGCCAAGGTTTATGCCGGCGGTTCGGACCGCGAGTCTCGATGCGGAGAAAGCGCAGGCTAAGGGGATGCGAGCGGGAGTGCGGGCGGCGTAGGTTTTGCGGCAGTGGTTTGTGCAGGTCTTGAAGTTCTCTCCTGATTAAAACAATAAGAGGAAGTGCAATTTTCGGGCAGAGTCCTGCTGCTTGTGCCGACGCAGGCGGGCGGGAATGCCCGCCCCAAACTATTTTGTTCCTCACAATTTTATTGCTACGCTTGCGGCTTTTTCTCTTCGGTAAGTTTGATCGAGAAGCTTCTTGTGAATGGGAGGGTGGCGGAGCGGAGACTATTGCAGATTGAGATTCAAGTCGCCGTGCTTATCGAAAGTTACTTGAAGCAGGGTGTCTTGCTTGCTGGAGAATTCGCCGGCGACGGTGGCGGACTGATCGTATCCGACGGTGTCGGAGGTGACTTGGACGCGCAGGTGATGATTTCCCGCGGATAGTTGGATGGCGTGCAGTTCATGGCCCTGGACGTGGTGGAAGACGACAAGATGCTTCTTGTCGGTGCCTTCGAGTTGATGCGTGTAAGCCAGGTGGTCATCAACCCAAACGGAGATTTTCGCTTCGGAGAATTTATGATCGACCTCAATTTCAAGCATTGCCGGAGAAGATGCCAAGGACACCGCGGCGGGAACGGGGGAACGATTGAGGCTGACGGCGGCCTCGAGGGGAGCGATCTTTCCAGGAGGGATGACGGGCTTGGAAGTTTTTTTGGGGGTGGGGGGCTTGGGCAGTGCGTGAGTTTGAGCGGTTTCAGGCGTCGCGGAATCCCCGGCGGGGGCTGGCGTGATAGAGGTGGCGACGATGGAATCGATGACTTGAGCGGCGGTCGGTCGAACGTGTGCGGGGATCGCTTGCGGCGGGGGTAGAGGCGTGCTGGCCCGCTGCCGTGTAGCGCCGGGCCCGAAGGAAACGACCCAAAGTCCATAGGCGAAGACGGCAATCAGCAAAAATACGCCGACAGTAACGGTCTTGCGGGTCAACTCGCGCATTTGACGGAAACGTTCGGTTACGCTGGATAGCGTGCGAGCTGACTCCGGACTCAGTGGTTTCGCGGCGGAGGGACGCGGGCCGGCGGATCTGGTGCGGGCGGATTTTTCTTTGGCAGCTTGACCGGCGACGGCGCCGATGGGCGGGCCGGGCGCTTTGGCCTTACTCCAGGGTTCCAGTCCGTCGCGCAAGGCCTGAATGTCGAAGACGATTTCCATGCCGCGCTTGTAGCGTTGCGCGGGGTCTTTAGCCATGGCGCGGGTGATGATGTAGTCGAGACCTTGCGGAAGTGCGGCTTCGAGAACGGTGGCTGGTACGGGATCGCGGTTCACTACTTTGTAGGAGATAGTGATGGCGCTGTTGCCCTGAAAGGGGCGATGTCCGGTCAAAATCGTATACAGGATGACACCGAGCGAGAACAAGTCGGACCGGCCGTCGACGGGATCGCCATTGACTTGTTCGGGTGACATGTAGGCGGGAGTGCCCAGGGCGCGTCCAGCGAGAGTGGTGTTGCCGAAGTTGAGTTTGGCTACGCCGAAGTCGGCAATTTTTGCCTTGCCCTCGGGAGTGAGGAGAACGTTGGCGGGTTTGAGGTCGCGATGGACGACACCTTGGCCGTGGGCGCAATCCAAAGCTTCGGCCAATTCGAGAGCCAGTTGGAGGGCGGTGTCGACGGGTAGTTTGTGATCGGTGCGCGCCTGGAGAAGTTTGTCGAGCGAATGGCCGCCGACGTACTCCATCACGATGTAGGGGGCGCGAGTTTCGGGTTCCTCGCCGACGTCGAAAATGGTAACGATGCCGGGATGGGAGAGGCGTCCGGCGGCTTCTGCTTCGCGAAAGAAACGTTCGCGAAATTCAAGTTCTTCTTCAGGGGACTGGCCAGCGAGCGAGACGGTTTTGACCGCGACGACGCGATTGATCTTGGGATCGCGCGCTTTGTAGACGATACCCATGGCTCCTCTCCCAAGCTCGGAGAGGATCTCGTACCGCCCAAAACGGTCGCTCCTGCGATCATTCATAGAGGCAAGTGAAATCTGGTGTTACGGCGCGGGGTTTGCTGCGTTTCCGTACTATTGTGACGCCAACTCGGGAGAGCACCAAGTTACCTCCGTGTGTCGCGGTTTTGGCGAGTTGCGGCTCCTTGCGAGGGGTAGTTTGGCGAGGGCGGAAACTTAATGGACCAGGATCCTGGAACGCGTGCTCCTTCCAAAGCGCAGGTGTCAGAGTTTTTTCGCGTCCTCCTAGGGCAATCCACTGATGGGATTGATTCTTTCGAAAGGGCACACTCGGCGGAGTGATGGATTCCGTGAGCGAGCGGTGGAGCGCCGTGAAGGGGATCGGAAACTGAGTGGAGGAGGCATCTATGAGAACAGCCAGGATAAGAGCAGCCAGGATTAGTTTTTTATCAATTTTCCTACTATGCGGAAGTTGGGTTTTGGCGCAGAGTGGAGGCGCTGGCGGAGCGGGGACGGGCACGGGTGCGGGTGCTGGTACGGGTCAAACGCCGGGAATGTCGAATCCATCGGGAAGCCAATCGACGCCGGGAACTTCACCTTCGACGAACCCGACGCCGTCTACGGTGCCGGGCTCGAATTCGCCAAATCAGCCGACACCGGGAAATACAACGAAGCCGTCTACGATGGAGCCGAAGACGACGCCGGGGACTTCGCCGAGTGGGTCGCCTTGCGGATCGATGCCGGGTACGCCGGGCGCGCCAAGCGGATCAGCGACGAATCCGGGCACGCCGGAAACGGGATCGTCAGCGAGTGACGGAAGGTCGAGCGGGTCGTCAACGGGTTCTTCGGGGCCGGGGACTGCTAATTCGAATACCGGTGCTGGAGCGGGCACGCCTTGCCCGCCGACGAGCAGCGGATCACCGAAATAAATTTCTGGGGGTTGTGGGTTTCCCCAGTTCAAGCGGACCCGATTCTCTCCCGGGTCCGCTTTTTTGCGAGCTGGATTCGCGATCGGTTATTGGTAAGTGAAGGTGAGTTGGTCGAGGTATATGGAGTAGGGTGATTGCACGCTGTTTCCATCCATCTGGTAATTGGCGGTGATACCGTACCACCCGGGGTAGGAAGCGGGGTTGTGATAGATGTTGAGGTTGTTGGTGACCCCGTTTAGCGTAATCGACTTATAGAGCAGTTGATTGTTGGAGGTGCGCTGGACTTGCAGGGTCAAGTGGTTCCACGCTTTGTTGTTGGGAAAGCAGGCAACGCCGGTCGGAATCCAGTGGGCGCTGACGGGATCCCAAATGTCCCATTCGTTGCCGCCGGCGATGCGGCATTCATGGCCCCAAACGAAGCCCATGCCATCGAAAAACTGGTTGAGGTCGAACTCCAGCGCCTGCGATGCGCCGAGATTGCTTCCGTAGAAAAATACGTCGTAGCTGAAGTTGTGGACGGATGGGACGAGGGAGTGATCCTGGTCGAGCAGGCCTTGGGAAGATCCGTCGCCGATGAGATGATTGTTGAAAAGGACGTCCCAGTAGGGACCGGTTCCGCCGATGTTGAATTGGGTGGCCGAGCCTGACAAGGAGGGATTTTGGATGCCTTGTTGCATGCTAAAGGTGATTTGCGGACCGCAGGGATTACAGTCGATGAAATCGGGCGGTCCCTGGCCGGCCATTCCCCAACCGTTATCGGCCTGGAGGTTCGAGAAGGCGTTACCGACGATGATCGTGACCGGGGAGGTAGTGGCTCCGCCGCAGTTGTCCCACTCCTGCACAACGGCGTTATAGGTTCCGGGAGACAACTTCAGGTTGGTGTTCAAGCTCGAACCGCCGGTCGTGTACGCCAGTTGGTAGGGGGCGGTATAAATACCCATGGAATTGATGCCCTTGGAGCAGGAGGTGGTGGCGGTTGCGACAAAGTTGACGGGCGAAGCTAGAGTGCTGTTCGTGGGAGGCCAAGCGACATGAACTCCGGATTGATTGCTCACGGTAATGGTCACGGCTCCTGTCGCGGATCCGCCGCAATTATCCCAGGCCACGACGACAGTGTTGTAAGTTCCGGGATTGAGGTTCAAAGCGGTACTAAGTTGGCTTCCGTTGGACACGTAGGCGAGGACGCCCGGGGCGGTGTAGATTCCCATGGAGCCGACGCCCTTCGAACAGGAGGTGCTGCCAGACGCCTGGAAATTAACGGGGCCCTGAAGGGTTCCGCCGGTAGGGCTCGATATGGTGACGCCAGCAAAGGCGGCTGGCACAGAGATCGCGAAGAGGCTCGCTAGAATGAGGGCAAATTTCGACATACTAAGACTTCTCCCAAGAACTATTTCGATTTGCGGTGCGGAACCGATTGCAGGCTGGCTGATGACTGCCTAATCAAGTTTCCTGAAGAAGTGGCGTCGTACCCGAGCACTTTTCTCGGATTGATTCGTTCCCTAAGCCCGGTGAATCCGGATTCGGGAAGGCCGTTGGGAATCAATCCGAATTTTGCCGAGCATACCAGAAACACTGTATTCCAACAAAACGAAAATCGTGTGTTTTCATAGTCGGAAGTACATGAACGAGGTAAAGCCAGCGGGGTGAAAGCTACAGGGGGCACTGTAGTTAAACTTAGGTAATTCGTTCCTCGTCGAAGCTGTTTTTTGAGGGGTCTCGACGGGGGAGACGGCGCTGGAACGACAGGGTGGATACCGACTTGGCCGGGGCGCGGTGACGGGGCAGAGATGGCGAGAATCGTGGTCTGGTTTGGTGGGACGGAAATCGCGGGAGTTGGGAGTTTTTCTGCGAGGCGGGGATGCGCGTCCCGGGTGCTTCTCAGGAAAAGAGATTCTGCTGCATGTATTTCTTGCTATCGAATTTCTTGCCGGTGCTGGCTCCCGACATATAGCGGATCAGGCCGAAGATGGGACGCTCAAACCAGGGGCGGTCGTACTTTCCGACGATGGACCAGGCGATTCCGGCGTATCCATTGGGATCGCGGCCGTCGAGTTCATATTTGTCGTTGAGCCAGACGGCGATGTCATAGGCCTGCGCGGGCGATGGACTCCATTCGAGAATTTTCTTGGCCCAGTACATGCGGAGATAGTTGTGCATCCAGCCAGTGGTGACCATTTGCAGTTGCGCGGCGTTCCAGAGGGGGTCATGAGTCTCAGCATGCTCCAGTTGGGACGCGCTGTATAAGACGGGACGATCGTCTTTGGCGTGCGCGGATAAGGTGCGGTGGGCCCAGGGTTCACCGCATTCGAAGTTGTCGTAATTGGGGTTGAAGCGGACAAGATTGACGGCGAGTTCGCGCCAGGTGATGAGCTGATCGAGAAATCGTTCCTTGTCGGCCTTGGGAGCCTCGGTTTTTTGCACGGCCAAGGCAATCGTGAGAGGACTGATGTGCCCGAAATGTAAATAGGGAGAGAGATGGCTGGTGGAGTTCTGTTCGGGCTTGTTGCGCAGCGTGCCATAGTCGGGCAGGCCGCGTTTAAGGAATTCTTTGAGCAGACGGAGGGCTTCGTTGGTTCCACCGCGGAAGGCGGAAACGGGACCGACTGAGGTATCGATGGGCCAAGCTTGGGTGATATCGAAATCCGAAGCGAGCGAGAGCAGACCGGCGGGCTTCGTCCAGGGAAGCTTGGCTTTGGTGTTTTTGGAACGGACCAGGAAGCGAGGCAGTTGAGCTTGCAGGCGGGGACGAATAATGTGCGCGGCGTATTGCTCTTTTTCCAACAACACAGAGGGGACGATCACGTCGGCGTCGACGGTCCAGAGCGGGACATTGAGCTTCTGGGAAGCGGCGCGGCGCCAGGCCTCGGGTTCGCGCATGGGATTCTCATCGCCGACGACGAGCGCGGCTTTCACTTCGGCGCAGAACTTGATGAGGCTGTGCTCGGGGAAGCGGCGCAACACAAAAGCGATGTTGCGTCCGGCGAGCGAGGCGGCGATGTCGGGAATGCCATCGGCGAGAAAACGATAATGGCGGAGGTTGGCGTGAGGGTAAAAGGGAACGGGCGCCAAGAAGACGACTACCGGTTTTTGCAAGGCGTTCGCGGCTTCGACAGCGACGTCGAGGGCGGGATTGTCGAGTCCCCGTTGCGCGCGCTGCATCCAGTAGACAACGCAATTGCCTTCGGGGTTGGGTACGCCGGGACGCCGGACAGTGACGCGGGGATCGTCGATCAGTGGTTGCAGAGAGTCCATGATTTAGCTCAGAGTGATCTTACAACCCTTGATGGAGCAGGAGTTCGGATAGGTTGCTGCCGCTGGCAGAAAGTGTTGGGATCATGCAATATGGATGAACAAAAGTTGACTGGGAAGGAAACCTTTTCTCGGCGTCTTGCCGCACTGAGTTGTTTGTTTTTTGCGGTTCCACAACAGGTTGGAAAACAGCAGGCCCATGCGGGCTGGGAGAATATTTCATGAAGATTTTCAAGACGATTACGATTTGCGCGATTTTCCTGTCGTTCACGATGGCCGCTTTCGCCGGCTCGGCGCCCGCGGTGGGGAGCGCGGCTCCGGAGTTTACGCTGAAGTCGCAAGAGGGCACGCCGGTCAGCCTGAAGGACTTCCACGGCAAGTGGGTGGTGTTGTATTTCTATCCCAAAGATTTCACCAGCGGCTGCACGATCGAGGCGCACAATTTTCAGCGCGACCAACCGATGTACCTGCAGAAAAATGCGGTGGTGCTGGGAGTGAGCGTGGATAGCACCGATTCGCACAAGCAGTTCTGCGCCAAGGAAGGGCTGAACTTCAAGCTGCTGGCCGACACGGATTACAAAGTGTCGACCGAATATGACTCTTTGATGACGTACAACGGGGCGAAGATGGCGGCGCGGCACACTTTCATCATTAATCCTGAGGGAAAGATTGTGAAGGCGTTCACGGAGGTGAATCCGAATCAGCACAGTGCGGAAGTGTTGGCGGCGCTGGGAGAAATGCAGAAGTAGGAGCTGATGCGGGGGCGTCTGGTCGACGCCCCGCGGGCGGCTGAACAGATTGCTGGAAAACTAGTCGAACTCTGGCGTCGCGCCTCAGCGGCTAAAGCCGGCACTCAAACAAGGCATTTATCGCAGCGGTAAACCGCTGCGCCACCCAAAAGCGAGACCTAAAGCGAGAACCAAAAGCGAGACCTAAAGCGAGAACCAAAAGCGAGACTAAAAGCGAGTACTAAAAGCGAGAACCAAAAGCGAGACCGAAATCGCGACTAAAAGCGAGTACTAAAAGCGAGACCAAAAGCGATTTTTCCGGCAATCTTTAGAGCCGCTTTTGATTTGGTTACAGTTACGGGCGCAGCTGAAGCTGCGCCCTTTCAAGTCGGCTCCCCTTGGGTATAATTTTTTCAAAACAGTGCGCTTGAGTCAGCGCGCTTTCGAAAACACGTCCCTAGGAAAGAAATCAAAATCAGACTAGCGGTCGGCTGGGGTTAGTGGGGAGAGCGTGTGGGTGGGAGAAATTCTTTCTCCGTGGGCTACGCCCTTCGCGTCGATGCGAACCCGCACATGAACTGTCCGTCCCGGACTGAGAACGATGTGGCGATGGTTTGCGAAGGCGGTCGCGATGTCGAGGGATATACTGCGTCCGCTGCGCAGTGCGAGGTGCAGTTGATCGCCATCGAGGCGACAGACGGTGCCGCTGAATTGGTGCGAGGGATTTCCCGAACTGGATGTTGAGAGGGGAATCGCGGCTGCGACAGCTTCTTCCGGAGGGCAGGAGATCGCGTCTGGGTTAGAAGGTTGCAGGCCGTGCGCCACAACCTGCTGGTGAGGGCGCGCGGCGGCGGGAAATAAACCGAAAATCTGCAACTGCATATTGCTGGCGACGTAGACTTTGCCGTTGGCTACGGTGGGTACGAGGTCGGCGTTGCTGTTCACGGCGTGCGTCCAAGTGCCCGCAGGCAGCGAGATGAGCTGATTACCTAGATTTGACGCATCGAAGGCTTGCAGGGTGACGGGCGTTCCGGGATTCGAATCGGAAGAGGACGATGGTCTTTGGACGAGCCATGCGATGGCGGTGCCTGCCGTGGTGCCATTGGAGGAGACGACGGGAATGGCGCCGCCGTAGTCGGGGAGTCCGTCAGTGACGTACCAAGGGGCCGAGGTTTGTTGGACCAATTGTGCAGCGGGCGAAGTCAGCTTCCAACTGGTGAGTCCGTTGCCTCCGCCGGTAAGAATGTAGGGGTTTCCATCGGAGCCAACGAAATAGGCTGGGCCACACCAGCATCCACCCTGGTTGACGGCTTGGAGGACGTTGTCGGGACCGTTCTGGGTATAGCCGCCGAGGTTGTCGCGGTTCAGCAGAAACGAACGGCCATCTTTGCCGCCAGCGACGACGAGATGAGGAGTCGAGCCCGGTTGATCGGGGAGAAGCATGGCGCCGCCGGATCCGAGATCGGTGTCGCCCTGATCGAGTTGGAAATAATCGCTCGGCGTGAAGCTGTCGACCAGGGCGGTCAAGTCTCCGGTGAGATGGACGACGCTATCGGGCCGGTTGAAGGAAGTGGAATAACTCGGCGTGTAGGGGTCGCTGTTTCCAGTAGAAAAATAAATGTCGCCATTGGAGTCGGAGGCGATTCCATAGCCGGACTGCCAGATTGAAGAGAGGTAGTAGGGATTGGTATTCCAGCGCAACGTGTTCGTGACGTCGCTGCCGAGAAAGGCGAGGCTGGTGGCATCGAAGCGGAGGATGCTGCCGCGGGACTGATCGGGCTGCGTGTCTCCGTTGCTGCCGAAGGCGACGTAGATGCTGCCGTTGGCTTCGAGGAGTCCTGGACGCTGGAGGTGGTATTTGGGATTGAAGGTCCAGGTTGAACCGTCGGCCAAGGTTGCGCTGAATTTGATCGCGGTGGGAGTGACGAGGTCTTTCAGAGTGCTGATGGAGATGGCGTGCAGGCGAAATGTGTCGATTTTTCCGTTGTAGGTGTCGCTGACGAGATAGATGATTCCGGCGGCGCGGTCGATGACGGGGGTGCCTAGAATGCCCATGACGGGAAAAACGTTGTCGTCGTAATTTTTGTATTGATAGGGAACGGCGTGTCCCAGATTGCGATGGCCAACGATTGTGCCTTTGTCGGCATCGATGCGGTAGAGGCTGTTATTTTCGGTGACGATGAAAACGAAGTTGCGGGGCTTCTTGCCGTTGAGCGAGAGTTGCGAGACATAAAGAGGCTCGGCATCGACGCGTCCATCGAGAAGAACGGTGTGCAGTAGGCCGAACGTAGTTGCGTTCACGGTGCTGGTGGTGAGCTGGGTTTCGGAGGAGAACCAACCGGTGCGGAGAGCGTCGCCGTGGTAGGTGAGGACATCCTGCGCGAAAGCGCTGGTCGCGGACAAGAGCCCGATGAGGATCAGAAGCAGGAAACGGGCAGACGAGACGCGGCGATGGCAACGCATGGTGGCAGCTCCATGAAAAAAGTTTTGCGAGCCGGGATTAGCGGATCGCTTAGATTTCTTGAATAACAACGGCAGACCGTCGTGGGGGTAAGACGGTTTTCTTGCGGCCGGAACCGCGACCAGAGGCCGATTCCGAGTGCAGCGATTCTGCTATCCGACGGCAAAAAGATCAAGATGAAAAAGTTTGCGCAGGGGGGGTAGTGCGCGGACGGGGTTGTGGCGACCGGGGCGGGCTGGGAGCGGGGTTTGGAGTTTGGGAAAAATTCTGGTTGTGTCGAGCTAGTGCCCGTCAGGCGCTGGAAGCGCCACGCACTTCGACGGATTTACGGCCCGAGTGGAACTCGGGCCCTTCCCAAGAGCACTTGAATTCAGAGTCTTTCCGCAGCTTCTAGAGCGATGCACTGATACAAATGTCAATTTTCAGAAGACGATTCGGCCTTGGATTCCATGACCTAAGTTTCGGAGGCGTCTGGAGAAGCGATGTTTGGCGTTGCAAGGGGCAGGCATCTCCCGCAAACTTGAGAGGAGATATCGGTATTCATGCCCGTTGCAGCGACTCAGGCCGCGATCGCGTTGGAGAAAGCGCAGGGAATCTTTCGTTCCACGGGGCAACAGAAGTTGGTGCTCGGACTGTTGCTGGTGGTGGCGACACTGGCCCTTTACAATCCTGCCGCGCGTAACAATTTTCTCGGGTATGACGATGACCGGTACGTAACCGACAATGCGCAAGTGCGCGCGGGGATCCACTGGAGCACGGTGAAATGGGCGTTCACGTCGCTGGAACAGGCGAATTGGCATCCGGTGACATGGTTGTCGCACGCGCTGGATTGCCAACTTTTCCAGTTGAATCCCGTGGGACATCACTACACGAGTGTGCTGCTGCACGCGGCGAATGCGCTGCTGCTGTTCCTGATTCTGCAGTGGTTCACGGGATACACGGCGCGCAGCCTGATGGTGGCCGCGCTTTTTGCGGTGCATCCTCTGAATGTGGAGTCGGTAGCGTGGGTGGCGGAGCGGAAGAACGTGCTCTGCATGTTTTTCCTGCTGCTTTCAGTTGCGGCGTATGGATGGTATGTGCGCGGGCCGGGAGTGCGGCGTTACTTGCTGGTCGCGCTGCTTTTTGCCCTCGCGCTGATGGCGAAGCCGATGGCGATCACGCTGCCGTTCGGGCTCTTGCTGCTGGATTACTGGCCGCTGAAGAGATTCGCTACGGCGAGTGGGGCGCACGAATCTGGGTGGGCAGGGGCGACGCCGGGTTGGTGGAAGTTAGGCCTTGAGAAACTGCCGTTGCTGTCGCTTTCGGCGGGCAGCGCGGTCATCACGATGATCGCGCAGCGGGCTGGAGGCGCGGTGCTTACGAGCGCGGCGCAGAATCCGCGGCTGCGCTTCGAGAATGTGGTTGTCTCGTATGTGCGGTACATCGAAAAAGCGATCTGGCCGTCACGTTTGGCGGTGCTGTATCCGTATCCTCATCGCTTGCCGCTGTGGCAGGCGGTCGTTTCAGCGGTGATCCTGGCCGGTATCACCGGCTTGGTGCTGCGATATCGTGAGCGGGGTTATCTCGTATTCGGCTGGTTCTGGTATTTGGGGACGATGGTTCCGATGATTGGGCTGATTCAGGTTGGGAATCAGGCGATGGCGGACCGGTATGCGTATCTGCCGCTGATGGGCTTGTTTGTGATTCTGGTGTGGGGGGCGGCGGACTGGGGAGGGTCGAGTGGGCTGTTCGCTTCGCGGGCGGGAGGGAAAGTTCTTGCTAGTGGGACTGCAGTTGCGGTGCTGCTGGGGTTGTCGATCGTCACGCATATGCAATTGAAATATTGGCACGACGATTATGCTTTGTGGTCGCATGCGCTGGAGGTGACGCAAAGTAACTTTGTGGCGGAGAATAACTTCGCGAATGCGCTGATCGGGCTGGGACGTCCTGATGAGGCGATCGTTCACTTTCGCGCGGCGGCGGCGATTGAACCTCTGGATCCGGCGAGCGAATTGAATCTCGGCATTTACGCGCAGGAGCATGGCGACATGAAGCAAGCGGTTACGCGCTACGAGTACGCGTTAGCGCTGGCGACGGACACGCAGATCCGAGGGTCGGCTTACGCGAATCTGGGGACGGCGTATTTCGCAATGCAAGATTTCGAACGCTCGGAGAAGAGTTTCGAGGCGGCGGAGAAACTCAATCGCGTGTATCCATCGGCACTGCTGGATATGGGGCTAATGGCGCAGTGGGCAGCAGAGGGCGAGAGTGGGAACGGGAAGCAGTTGGAGGGTGCCGGCAGTCAACGGGATTGGAATCGCGCCGCGGACTACTTTGCGCGGTTCGTGAGAGTCGCTCCGAGCGACGTGGGATATCTGCTTTTGGCCAACGCTTTGGAGCATGGGGGACGCGGAACCGAGGCGAAATCGGCCTACCAGCAGGCGGTTCTGGTGACGAAGGATCTTGGGGAGGCGCGACGCATGGTGGCCAAGATCACGACAAAATAGGGCATCCCGTTTGCTTGTTACAACCGGTCGCAACGACAGGGCGTTACGCAGCGCGTCACGACGGAGCGTCGCCAGCAGGTCCTGATCTTCCGTGATCTCGGAAGGCTGGTCTTGGGTTGCTAAGCTCAGAGTGGCTTTTAGAGGAGGCACTTTGCCCGCGACCGGTCAGAAATCTGCTACGCAGTCCACAATTAAGGTTCTCTATGGGGAGTCGGATCAAGACACACTCTCCGCGCAAGCCGCCGAAATGACGAAGGCTGGCCACCACGTGACTACCGCGCTCAACCGTCAAGGCGTGCTCGAGGCGTTGCGGCGGGATGCTTTCGATCTGGTGATTTTGGGATCGACGTTATCCAAGGACGATCGGCATCACTTGCCCTATATGGTGAAGAAATCGCACGAAGGGACGAAGGTGCTGGTGATGCATGCGGGAACGCATCATCACGAAGTGGATGCTGCGATTGATCCGAGTTTGAGCATGCAGCGGATTCTCGAAAAGATCGCCGCGCTGCTGCAACCGGCAAGCGTATAGCGAAGGCGGCTGCGAATTTCCTTTAGGATAAAAAGTTGGCCGGAGGAGGGTTCTCTCCGGCCAAACTTGTCTGATCACTTCCAGGCGATCCAGACATTCCGGGTTGTGCAACCTTTGATTTTGCGCTCCGGAACTAGCAGCATTCTCGGCTTTCGAGTCCCGCCCGTTGTCATCGTTCTGTCAATTGATGGCTAAAATATCTGCGCGTCATTCTCGACGCAGCAGCTTGTTTTGCCGCGGAGTCTGCGTGAACTTCAGGCGGCGGAGCTTGATCGATTTTTGTGGAGGATTTTTTGGGAAATTAAAATGGGCCGCGAGCCAAGAAGCGGTGACTCTTCCTTGGCTATCGGCCCATTCGATCCGGACTGGGATCGGAGGTGATAACTATATGGTAGACCCCGCAGATCGAAAGTCAAGGAACAACTTTCACTATTGGATGAAAGCTGATTTTTGCGGCGAGGCCGTGTCGATTTGGTAAAGTTTTGCCGGGCAAATGATTACAAAGATTGACATTCGTCCTTACAGAATGTTAGTTTTACAGGTTCGACACGGCTTCGTCTTCCAGCAGCGTCAGCCAGCACGATCAGCAAGGACTCGTTCAGCGATTCAATAGTCAGTTCGACCAACAGAAAATGGAAGAGACACTCCGACAACTAGGCGAATTACTGCTTGGAAGCGTGCCCACGATCATTCTTCTGGCGGTGCTCTTTGTCTTCTATACGTATCTCGTGCACCGTCCGCTGACGGCAGTGCTGGCGGAACGGCGCAGCCTTACGCAGGGTGCGATGGAGAAGGCGCGAGCCGATATCGCGGCGGCCGAGGCGCGCACTGCGGATTACGAGCAGAAACTGCGCGAAGCGCGGCAGAAAATTTTCAAGAAGCAGGAAGCGCAACGCCAGCAGGCGAACCAGACGCGAGCGCACGCCGTCCATCAGGCCAGGACACGGGCGCAAGAGCAAGTGAAACATGCGCGCGCGGGGATCGAAGAAGACAAGACACAAGCTATGGCGAAGTTGCAATCCGAAGCGGGACGGCTGGCGACGGAGATTGTGCGTACGGTGATGCGGCCGATGAGATCCCCCAGTCAGGTGGGTGGACAGTGAGAATGGGTGGGGGGCTGGGAGTGCGGAAGTCTGCGGCCGAAGTTGCTTGCCGGGAGTGGGTGCTACCTCAGCGCCTAAAGGCGCGGTTCGAGCAAAGCTCTTATCGCAGCGCTGAAGCGCTGCGCCACCCCAAAGATAAACAAATTCCGACCAGAGATAAGCAAATTCCGATGGCTACGGAGATTGTGCGAACGGTGATGCGGCCGATGACAGCATCCCCCAGTCAGGTGGGTGGACAGTGAGGATGGGTAGGGGGCTGGGAGTGCGGAAGTCTGCGTCCGAAGTCGCTTGCCGGGAGAGGGTGCTACCTCAGCGCCTAAAGGCGCGGTTCGAGCAAAGCTCTTATCGCAGCGCTGAAGCGCTGCGCCACCCCAAAGATAAACAAATTCCGACCAGAGATAAGCAAATTCCGGCCGCAAATAAACAAATTCCGACCAGAGATAAACAAATTCCGACCACAAATAAACAAATTCCGACTACAGATAAACAAATTCCGACTACAGATAAACAAATTCCGACTACAGATAAACAAATTCCGAGAAGGGGTGTTGCGGGTTTCCTGTTGCGGGTGCTTCTGCTGGTGGGGATGGTGTCGATATTCTCGGCGCAATCGGCTCGCGCGGAGCAGATAGCACCCGCTCAGGCGACTACACAGGCTTCACAGGCGACACCCGAACAGAAACCGGACGCTGCGCCGTCGGAAGCGAAGAAAAATAAAAATGATGAGGCGGCGCATAATCCCAATAGTTTTGGCGGGGAACTGGCGAAAGAGACGCGTGAGTCCACAGGGGAAGAAGAGGAGCACGCTGATCTGAAGCACGCTGCGTCGGTGCAGTGGCTGGGACGCAAATTAGGTCTAAACGTCCACGAGGCGCACATGGCGGCGCTCAGTTTCAATTTTGCGGTGGTGGCCGGGGTAATCCTGTGGGCGGGATTCAAGTTTTTGCCGGGAGTGTTTCGCAAGCGCTCGGCCGGCATCCAGCAAGCTCTGGAAGAGGCGCGAGCCGCGAGCCAGGATGCGAATCGGCGATTGGCCGACATCGAGAAGCGTCTGGAGCAGTTGGGTGTGGAAGTGGGCCAGATGGCGGCGAACGCCGAGAAGGAAGCTGCGGCGGAGGAATTGCGGATTCAGAAAGTGGCGGAAGAAGATGTGCGCAAGGTGGTGCTGGCTGCGGAGCAGGAAATTGCGACGGCGGCGAAGCAGGCGCGGCGCGAATTGAGCGCCCATACGGCGAGTCTTGCGATCGCGCTCGCCACGCAACAAATCAAAGTGGATTCCAATACAGACCAGGTGCTGGTTCGCAGCTTTGCCTCGACGCTTGCGTCCGGCCTCTCGTCCGACAATGACAAGAACGGCGGAAAGGGCGGGAAATAGTCATGGCTTCCGTGGTCGGAACCTACGCCCGGGCGTTCGCGGATGTGGTGATGGCTCCGAAGAACCAGCTTGATCCGGCGCGCGCATTGCAGGAGTTGCGGGGTGTCGAGGCGCTGTTGCAAGAGAGCGCACAGTTGCGCCGGGTGCTGGAAAACCCGTCGATTCCGGGAGAGCGGAAGCGTGCGGTGATCAAGGCGCTGAGCGCTCGTATGGGGACGACGACGCAGGTGAGAAATTTTGTGTCGGTGTTGATCGATCATCGACGGCTTCCGTTGTTGAGTGACATTCTGAAAGAGCTGGAAGAGGAATTGGACGCGCGTCAAGGTTTTACCGAGGCGCAGGTAAGCAGCGCACGGCAGTTAAGCGATGACGAGAAGAAGATGCTGGAGACCGAGATCGTAAAATTAACGGGCAAAAAGGTGAGAGCCCGCTACGCGCAAGACGCTTCCTTATTAGGGGGAGCGGTGGTGCAGGTAGGCAGCACGATCTACGACGGCTCGGTCAAAGGGCAGTTGGAGAAAATTCGAGAGCAGTTGGTGGGTTAGGCATCAGCCATCAGCCATCAGGAAAATCGGCGAAGATTGTTGCCGTGCTGGTGCAAGAAAAAGGCTGAGGTGGTTTCACTGACGGCTGATAGCTGAAGGCTGAAGGGTTCTTATGGCGCAAATTAAAGCAGACGAAATAACGCAATTAATCCGCGAGCAGATCGAGAACTACGAAACGAAGATCGCGGTCGACGAAGTCGGCACGGTGATCACGCTCGGCGACGGTATCGCGCGCGTCTACGGACTCGACAAAGTGATGGCCGGAGAACTCCTGAGCTTCCCGCATAACGTGGCCGGAATCGCGATGAACCTGGAAGAAGATCAGGTCGGCGTGGTTCTGCTCGGCGAATACACCGAGATTAAAGAAGGCGACGAGGTCAAGCGGACGGGACGCATCATGAGCGTGCCGGTGGGTGACGCGCTGATTGGCCGAGTGGTCAATTCGCTGGGCGTGCCCATCGACGACAAGGGGCCGATTGCTTCCGATAAGTTTATTGCGCTGGAGCGCATTGCTCCTGGCGTAATCGATCGGCAGCCGGTGCGCGAACCGATGGCGACGGGACTGAAGGCGATCGATTCGATGATTCCGATTGGTCGCGGCCAGCGTGAGTTGATCATTGGGGATCGCCAGACCGGTAAGACCGCTGTGGCTCTTGACACCATTATTAACAGCAAGGGCAATAATCTGATCTGCATCTACAACGCGATTGGACAGAAGCGTTCGTCGATTGCGCAGGTGGTAAAGATTCTGGAAGACGCGGGCGCGATGGAGTACACGATTGTCGTGGCCGCGTCGGCTTCCGAGCCGGCCCCGATGCAATACATTTCGCCGTATGCGGCGTGCGCGATGGGAGAATATTTCCGCGATAACGGGCGGCACGCGCTCTGCATCTATGACGATCTTTCGAAGCACGCGGCGTCTTATCGCGAAATCTCGTTGCTGCTGCGGCGTCCACCGGGACGCGAGGCGTATCCCGGAGACGTTTTTTATCTTCACTCGCGCCTGTTAGAGCGTGCGGCCAAAGTGAGCGACCGGTTGGGCGGGGGCTCGTTGACGGCGCTGCCGGTGATCGAGACGCAGGCGGGCGACGTTTCGGCGTACATTCCGACGAACGTGATTTCGATTACGGACGGGCAGATTTATCTGGAAACCGATCTGTTCAACCAGGGCGTGCGTCCCGCGGTGAACGTTGGACTTTCGGTAAGCCGCGTGGGCGGCAGCGCGCAGATCAAGGCCATGCGGCAGGTTGCCGGAACCTTGAAGCTGGAACTGGCGCAGTATCGCGAACTGGCGGCATTTGCCCAGTTTGGCAGCGATCTGGACAAGGCGACACAACAGCAGTTGAATCGCGGTAAACGGCTGGTTGAATTGCTGAAGCAGGGGCAGTTTTCGCCGCTGCCGTTCTCGAAACAGATTCTGATCATTTTTGCCGGCACGAGCGGCGTACTCGACGACATGCCGGTGGAGCATGTGCGGGATTTTGAAAAGGAACTGTATAAGTACGTCGACACGACCAATCCGGGGCTGTTGAACACGATCATGGAGAAGAAAGTTCTGGATGACAATCTGAAGGCGGAAATGTCGCGGGTGATTAAGGAAGCGAAGCAGCAGTTTGTAGATTCGCGGCAAGCGGTAGCGAAGTAGAAATAGTTCTCAGTCCTAAGTTTTCAGCTCTCAGTTAACCCTCGGAATTCGGGAGACTGAAACTGAGAACTGACAACTGAGAGCCGAGAACTTTTCATGGCAAACATTCTCGATATACGGCGGCGGATCCGCAGCGTGGTTAACACGCGGCAGATCACCAAGGCGATGAAGACGGTCTCAGCGGCGAAGTTGCGCCGCGCACAAGAGGCTGCCATGGCTGCGCGTCCGTATTCGCAGATGTTGACGAATGTTTTGAAGTCGCTGGTCGAGCGCGCTGACATCTATGATCCGGCGACGGGGCTGCCGATTCATCCCCTTCTTGCCGAGCGTCCGGAAAAGAATATTTTGCTGATCGTCGTCACCGGAGATAAGGGGTTGGCTGGGGCGTTCAATACCAATATTTTGAAGATGGCGTCGAAGTTCATCCAATCGAAGCCGGAGCAGAATATTGATATTGAATGTATCGGAAGAAAAGGCCGGGATTTCATGCGGAGACGCTATCCGATGGCGCCGCAGCGACGGGATGAGGCTAGTGAGGGTAGCGAGAAAGATCAGGGAGCGACGGAGACGTCGCCCGCGCACGCCGAGGGTGTGGTGCAAGAACGCGCGGGGCGGGTGCAGATTGTAGGGGAACACGTAGGCGTTCTGGGCAAGGTTGAGTTCAGCTTTGCGAATACGCTGAGCGAGCGAATCGTGGCCCGTTACGTGAACGAAGAAATCGACGCCGTCTATCTTCTGTTCAACGAATTCAAGTCGGTGATCGCGCAGCGTCTGGTGGCGGAGCGGTTACTGCCAATTAAAGAGATCGGCGAAGTCGATATCCAGATGGCGGAAGAATTGTCGGACGAGGAAAAGAAGAAGCGCTTCGAAGCGGCGAAGACGGCGCACGTCGGTCTGCGCGCTCCGGACACGAAGGAAACGGACGAAGCTGCGGCCAAGTTCGGCACGGCTTCGGTGGACTACATTTACGAGCAACCGCCGCAGGAGCTTTTCCAGGGGATATTGCCGAAGTATATCGGCATACAGATTTTCCATGCGCTGATGGAGTCGGTAGCGGCGGAGCATGCGGCGCGTATGACCGCGATGGACTCGGCGACCAGCAATGCGAGCGACATGATCGACTCGTTGACGCTCATCATGAATCGAGCGCGGCAGGCGAAGATCACGAAAGAGATTATCGAAATCGTAAGCGGAGCGGCGGCACAGTAAAGAAGCTTTTGGCTCTTGGCTATTGGCGGAAACCGAACGTGGGCCAACAACCGAGAGGCTAAGAGCGAAGAGCCAGGAGCTAAAAAAGCGGATTTTATGTCAGAAAATATTGGGCACGTAATTCAGATCGCGGGACCGGCTGTCGATGTGCAGTTTGTCGAAGGCTCGATGCCTCCCATTTACGAGGCGCTGCGGGTTGTCAGCGATGGCTTCACTGTACCCTCGCCTATCAACGTCATTCTCGAAGTGCAGCAGCATCTTGGGGAAGGGCGCGTGCGCTGTGTTGCCATGGAAGCGACCGACGGCATGGTGCGCGGGATGAAGGCCATCGATCAGGGTGGGCCGATTTCGGCTCCGGTGGGACGCGGAACGCTAGGGCGCGTAATGAACGTGATCGGCGAGCCGGTCGATAACCTGGGCCCGATTGCTTGCACGAAACGGATGCCGATTCATCGTCTGGCTCCGGCGTTCGACGAGCAATCGACGACGGCGGAGATGTTTGAAACCGGCGTGAAAGTGGTCGATTTGATTCAGCCGTTTTTGAAGGGCGGCAAGATCGGCCTGTTCGGTGGCGCCGGCGTGGGCAAGACGGTCGTCATCATGGAGTTGATTAACAACGTCGCCAAGCAGCATGGTGGATTCTCGGTGTTCGCGGGAGTGGGCGAGCGCACGAGAGAAGGCAACGACCTCTGGCTGGAAATGTCGGAGTCGGGAGTGATCAAGCCGGGCAAGCCTGACGAGTCGAAAGCGGCGCTAATTTATGGACAGATGACAGAGCCGCCGGGAGCGCGTCTACGCGTCGCTCTGACGGCGTTGACCGTGGCTGAATTTTTCCGCGATGAAGAGGGCAGCGACACGTTGCTCTTTATCGATAACATTTTCCGATTTACGCAGGCGGGCAGCGAAGTTTCGGCTTTGTTGGGCCGCATGCCGAGCGCCGTGGGTTATCAACCGAACCTGGCGACGGAGATGGGCGAATTGCAGGAACGCATTACGTCGACGAAGAAGGGATCGGTTACGTCAGTGCAGGCGATTTACGTGCCGGCTGACGATTTGACGGATCCGGCTCCGGCGACGACGTTTGCGCACCTGGATGCGACGACGGTGCTTTCGCGCGCGTTGACAGAGATCGGAATTTATCCGGCGGTTGATCCGCTGGCGTCGACATCGCGAATTCTTGATCCGCGAATCGTGGGGCAAGAGCATTACGATGTGGCGCAGATGGTGAAGAAGACGCTGCAGACCTATAAGGATTTGCAGGACATCATCGCGATTCTGGGCATCGACGAATTGAGTGAAGATCAAAAAGTGACGGTGGCGCGGGCCAGGAAAATTCAGAAGTTCCTGTCGCAGCCATTCTTTGTGGCGGAGCAGTTTACGGGAACTCCGGGACGGTACGTGAAGATCGCCGACACGGTGAAGGGGTTCCGCGGCATCGTGGAAGGGAAGTACGACGACATTCCCGAGCAGGCGTTTTATATGAAGGGAACGATCGAGGAAGTGCTGGAGACGGCGGATAAGATGAAGGGCGCAGCGTAGGAACGGTCGTCGGTCGCTAGTCGGTAGTCGTTCGGCAGAATCGGCGGACGACGCAACGGAAGCGAACGACTAACGACTAACGACGAACCAAAATGGCTGACACTTTCCAACTCGAGATCGTGACCCCAACGAAGTTGTTGGTGAAGGATACTGCGGAGGAAGCGCAGATTCCCGGGGCTAGTGGATACCTGGGAATTCTTCCGGGGCACGCGCCGCTGATCACCGAGTTAGGGGTGGGAGCCATTACGTACAAGGCGAGTGGCGCGACTCATACGTTGGCGGTGGCTTGGGGATTTGCGGAAGTGTTGCCCGACAAAGTTACGATCCTGGCGGAGGCGGCCGAGCATCCGCAGGAAATTGACGTTCCGCGTGCGGAAAAAGCGAAAGGGAGAGCCGAAGAGCGGCTTAAGAGCAATGATCCGCAGGTTGACTTCACGCGGGCGGAAGATTCGTTGCAACGCGCGGAGACTCGTCTGACCGTCGCTAAAGAAAAATAACTTCGATGCGTGGGCTGCCTTTTTGCGTGCCGACCTTGGCTTAGGGTAAGTTCCCGATTGCTTATTCCTACCTTGTTTCTTATTAACAAAACTGAAATAAATTTTTCCGTGCCGGTACAAGTTGTTGTAGACTCTGCCGCAACTGCTTAATTGGCGGTCGGCGGGATGTAGTTATGGAATATTACGGTACGCCCTCTTCTCAGTTCGTTCCGCGGGCGCTGTTTGTGTTTCTTTTTTTTCTGTCGATCGCGATACCTTTCGTCCCCATCTTACTTTTTATTCAGCGGCCCTGGTGGACCTTTGGGATCCTGGCAGCTTGCCTGGTCTTCTCGATCTCGAGTCTGACGGAGGCGCGGTCGCGGCCGGCACGTCCGGTAACGAACCTGGAGAGATTTCTGGTGGTGGTGGCCAGCCTCTTCGGAAACTCCGCGATCGCCTTTGTAGCCGCGTGGGGATTCATACTGGTCAAAGTGCTGGCTTCCTGGTTGGCCTGGTCGAGTCTCTTCATGCGCATCCTTTGGGGTGTAGCGATTGCCGATGTCTGTTTTTTTCTGCTGAGTGCCCTGCTGACGGCTGGACCAGCACTTTTGGAAGCTTTCTTTCCCAAGACTGGCGTGGGAAACGCGTCGTTGTTCCCTGGTTTCGCATGGCCGAAAGTTGCGTGGCAGAGCGTTGCGGGCGTCTTGACGATCGTGTTGTTAGCATATTTGGGACGGGTCGCGTGGCCTTACGCTTATCTCGCGATCATCTTAGTCCTGATGATCGTAAGTGCACCCGTCTCGACGGCCTTTGATCGACAGAAGGTTCGAACTACGGCGAGTCCGCCGCCGCTGGAGGCCATCAAAGCGCTGCTCAACGCCAGCGGATACGTGATTGCGGAGAGGCTGCAGACAGGGGAAGTGGCACTGGATCGTCTGATTGCCGTCTTCGATCTGGTGGCTCATAAGGAAGGGCACGCTCTGGCGATCGTGTTCAAGACTTCTGCATCGGGCGTCGATGCTGCCGTTGCCTCCACTTCCGCTTCCAAATCGATATCGAGCGAATATCCCACGTCCGAGGGTGAACGAGACAAGCCGTTGACCTGGACCGTGGCGAGTTCGTTGCGGACGGCGATTTGGGCGATCTACAAGGGTGCGGAAAAACAGAAGGTTAAGATGGCGAGCATTCAGCCGCTGCTGATTCTTTTCGGTAGAACCGCGGACGCCAGCCTTGTGGAATTCTGCAAATCGGAGTCGATTGGACTCGTCGTGCTGCCGGAAACCGCTCCTCTGGAGGGAATCGCCAAGGGGCAATTCTCTCCGGAACAGATGCGGATGTTCGCCCGGGAGTATCTGGAACTGAATCTGGATTCCTACGTCATGCAGCAGGCGCCGCCGGGGCTGGCTACGGAGTCGCCGGCATGATCATCCAGCAGACCGCGACTTTCATCACCGAGAAGCTGGCGGGCGAGCCCGAGAAGAAAGATCCATTTCTCGCTCTAAGATCGCTGGAAATTGACGCGGAATTAGTGAAGACGTTTACGCCTCTGTTTGAACAGGCGGGATTTCGCATCGTGCTGGACGCGGTTCGTGATCCGACGGGGATGAGCCGGAAACTGACGCTGGCGAAAAACGGCGGGTCCTCGCTGTACGTGATCGCAGTCGATAAATGCGTGCTGGGGGAGTTCACGGATGTGACCTTTTCGGCCTTTAATACGCTGCTTTATTTGTTTGGGGCATCGAGCAAGGTTCGAATCATTTCGCGCGATCTCGATGTACCGGATCTGGGTTTTGATTCCATCATCGAGCAATGGGAGCAGTTCAAGAAGATCAGCGCCGTCGTTATACCGTGGAAGCACATCGCCGCGCTGCTGCGCGAAAACGATTCGGAGACGCGGTTTCAGAAGTTCCAGCTGATCTTCAAACTCGAACCGTGTGACAAGCCTGTATCGCAGGCAGCCGGGCCTATCACGGATGCAGAGCGGGACGACATTCTACGGATCATGTCCGCGTACGCGTCAGGCGCGTTTAATCTGACACCGCAAGCTGCGATGCAGAACCTGGTATTAGCCGCCGACTTTCCCGATGCGGGTAACTTTTCGGGGAGCTGGTCTGGCGATCCGAACTCGAATTCACTGCGCCTGCTCAAGTGGGCGAAAGACGACCATCTTGCCTATCCACAGAATCATCCGAGAAAAGGGCAGTCGATGTTGGGATGGCTGCTCAAGGCTCTGCATGATCAAACGATATCGAGCGAGGATAAGGTAATTCTGGCGCGGATTGTAGTAGACCATGCGCTAATCGAGGATGCGGCGATCGTCTCCAACTTGAGGACGGAGGCGTCTGACCCTGACGTGCCGCGTCACCAGCCATGAACCTGCAAATCAAACCGAGCCATAAAGACGACATCGTGGAGTTTCTAGCGCGGCGCGCGTCGTTGGGACTATTCGGGACCGAACAGGAGTTCTTCCGGAATCTTGTCGCGAGCGCGCACCTTCCCGAATATGTCGTGCGGAATGTGAGCGGGGGGTTTAGCGGGCATCCCGACTTCGACGCCCGCCGGTTGCTGGATCTGGCGATCGGATTGAAGATTAACCCGCAGGAGCCGCAATATACGGTGCTGGGTTCGCTGGTGGTTGCACTGTTAAAGCAGGATCCGTCGCCGGATGATGCGCGAATGCTGGTCGCGGTTCTGGTTGGGTACCAGCTCGTACTGGATTCGGCCGCGCTGCAGAATATTGCGGCGCGCTACATGGTTCCGGTACCTGCGACGGCCGATGGGGGCGCTGGTTACGGGCCGGCCATTGCGTGGATGGGACCATCCTCCGACCTGGAGTTGCAAAGCTTCTTTCATCCCGGACCGGACTGGCTGGATGTGGGTTTTCTGAAGCGGGCGATGAAGCGCGCAGCCTCAGTCTGCCGGGTGGAAATCGGGCAGAGAAGTGGGACTGGATTTCTGGTCGGCCGGGGCCTGGTTCTGACCAACTTCCATGTGCTGAAAGAGACGGATGGGGAGGACCTGCAAGCGAACGCCGGCAAAGCTACGCTACGTTTCGGTGCGTTTTCTCTCTCAGGCGATGATGAAGAGATGGGGCAGACCTTTAAATTAGCGGGAGAAAAGGTGGTCGCTCAAAGCCCGATCCCGGAATTGGATTTCGTGCTGCTGAAGGTGGAGGACAAGATCAATGCGGAGGAGTCGATTGTGCCTGCTCCACTGGACCCGCAGATTCCCGGGGCGAAATCGGCACTCAACATCCTGCATCATCCGCAGGGCGGCCCGATGAAGTTGTCTCTGAGCGGCAACGGCGTGACGGGGACTTACCAGGAAAAAGGCCTGATTCAATATGTAACAACCGCGGCGGGAGGTTCCAGCGGTTCGCCGTGTTTCAGCGACGATTGGAAAGTGGTGGCGCTGCATCACGCTCAGCAAGCGCGCGCTTTTGGGAGTATTCGCGAAGGCATTTTAATGGGACCGATTTTGGAACGAATTCAGCAATATCTGTAACCATTTTGCTCAAGGAGGAGAGTAAATGACGCTTCGGATCCGTAGCACCCAATACCAAGCCGCTGGTGGGACGGGCAGCGATGTGGATACTTATTCGGACAGGATCGTGAAATATATTCCTGCGGACGTGGTGAGTGCGTGGGTGGCGATCAAGGCTTTAGTGGCGGCGGCAGCGGTGAATTCGAAAGGAATTGTGCTGTGGGTTTGTTTTGCGGCAGCGGTAGTGGTTGCCGCGGTCGCAACTCTGAAACGGACATCCGCACCAGGGAAACCAGCCGCCATCACGCAGACAGCGATTGCTACGGGTGCATTCATCGTGTGGGTGATAGCTCTTGGGGAGCCGTTCGCTAGCCTGCTGGGGGCACCGCAGCAATCCCTTTATGGAGGGTTGTTGCTCATCTTCTACACGATCATCGCTGGGCTGATTACGCCGAAGGAAGGGTGAAAGATGTCCTGGTTGTTTTGTGATTTGGTGGTTGGCGGGCGCTTGTTGTGCGTCCGCCAATCGAGTCTGGGGCGGAGTCTCATCCTGCTTTTTCAATAACTTAGCTCCGGAAAATGTCTTATTTCGCCGCTCAACCCCGATTTTCTTCCCTTCATTGCCTTCTAGATGCCTAAAGTACGCGGATTCAATAGCATCAACCTAAGCAACTCCATGCATCGAAACGAAATGTACTCTTGTGGGGAAGTTTTGATTGGCGCACGCTGCGGTACGCGGAGCCCCGCAAATCTGCAAGCGTAGCAAAAGCGCGACTTAGAGCCCGGAAACAGGAAAGCGAGAGCAGAATGCATAAGCCGATTAAGTACGTTGAGAAGGCCGTGACGGTAGCCGCCACGGGCGCATGGGCAATTTTTGAACGCCTCAACCGGGTGGCTCCGAATGCCTCGCCGACGCCGAAGTGGTCGGATAAGCCGCTGCTGAAATCGTGGGAGAAATCGAAGCCTCCGCTAGGATGGCCGCGGTCGACGGATTCGCTCTGTCCGAAGTGCGTGCCTGAGATTCGGCAGCAGATTCTGGATGGACATCTGCCGGTTGACGTGTTGATGAACGAGAAGGTCGGAGAGATCAAGGCGCAGATCATCGAAAAAGACGGCAAGCTTTGGATGGTGAAGGACTGTGAAAAACACGGTCACTTCGAAGATCTGATGTCGATCGATACTGAGTTCTCGAAGCATCTGGAAGATGTCTTCCCCGGCCGCGACATCAAGGCGCACAACGACGAGAAGTTGCATCATCATGGAACCTCGACGGTGAAATATGGCCGAGGAGCAGTGCTGACCGTCGATCTGACGAACCGCTGCAACATGATGTGCGATCCGTGCTTCATGGACGCGAACCAGGTCGGATATGTACACGAATTGACCTGGGAAGAGATCAAAACGGTGCTCGACAATGCGATCACCGTGAAGCCGAAGCGCCAGATGTCGGTACAGTTCTCGGGTGGCGAGCCGACGCTTTCTCCTTACTTTCTGGACGCGGTTCGTTACGCGCGGAAAGTTGGTTACAACAGCGTGCAGGCGGCGACGAATGGAATCGAATTCGCCAAGAGCTTCGAATTCTGCCAGCAAGCGGTGGAAGCGGGTATGCGGTATGCGTATCTGCAATTCGACGGCATTGGCAATGCGGCCAACGATCATCGCGCGGTGGGAAATCTGTTCGATGTGAAGTTGAAGGCCATCGACAATCTGCATCGTGCGGGCTGCGAGATTGTGCCGGTGGTTACGATTATTAACGGCATCAATAACGAGCAGGTGGGACGCATCATTCAGTTCGCGCTCGATAATCCCAAGAAGATCGGGTTCTTGAGCTTCCAGCCGGTTTCGTTTACGGGACGCGATGAAGCGATCACGGACGATCGACGGACAGCGCAGCGTTACACGCTGGCGCACCTGGCGCACGACGTGAAGAATCAGACGGGCTTTGGAGTTCCGGCGCGCGATTGGTATCCCATTTCGTTCATGTCGACGTTCAGCGATTGGGCCGATGTTCTGCACTCGCAGGATACGAACAACGACTGGGGCCAGCTCTCTTGCGGATGCCATCCGAACTGCGGCACCGGCATGGCGCTGATGATTGATAAAGAAACGAAGGAAGCGGTTCCGGTTACGGCGTTTCTCAAGGGCGATCAGCTGGCGAAAGACATTGCCAAGGTGAACGACGCGGCGCGATCGAAGTTCTGGACTGCATTCGGCATGGCACTTTGCCTGATGAAGAACTATGACTCGTTCCAGTCGCCGAAGCACTTCAAGATGACCGACCTGCTCAAGAAGTTCGATAAGAACTTCAACGCTACGGGCAAGAACTATGGCAAGGTGGGTCCGGATCGTACGATTGACGACGTGATGAAGCGGCGTCAGGACCGATGGAACTTCCTGTTCATCGCAGGAATGTGGTTCCAGGATCTGTTCAATTACGATTTCCGACGCACCGAGCAGTGCATCATTCCGTACGCGACGCAGGAGGGCGAAATCAGCTTCTGTGCGTATAACACGGGCGTGGGATGGCGCAATATTATCGAGAAGATGCACATGACGTCGACGCTCACGAAGTGGTATGAAGAGCATGGACGGCACGAGATTTTCGCGGGTGGCAAAAAGGTGAACATGGAAGACAAAGACCATGCCCTTTACCTGCGCGAAGAAATCGTGACGCACGAAGTGCAGCACGATCTCGACAAACTGGGCATTGCGAAAACGGCTCGGGAAGAGAAGAAACGTGCGCGCGACAGCAAGGCCGAAACGAACAAGGTCAAAAATGATGCTGCCTACGATGCTCGCATGGCGCAACTTTATCGGGAGGTTGTCCTGAAAGAGAAGCCGGCGACATCGAATGAAGGCGGGTTCATTCCGATCGGGGCCATTGCGGGCGCGATCAAGCAGCCGACGGGAATTGCTCCGGCGCCGAAGAAGAGCGAAGAAGTGGGAGAGCCGGTGGCGGGAGACTAACGTACTCAGCTATTAGCTTTTAGCTTGAGGCTCTAAACACAAGGCCGCTCGAAAGAGCGGCTTTTTCTTTTGGGATTTGGCTGGAACTTCTACCAACGCTTGGCGGTCCAATATTCGTAGGTTACTAGCCGGTGGTCCGGCACTCCGGTCTTGTGAAAATCGCGGGGCGGGGCACCCGGATGGTTCGGTTTTGCATCTCTCTGATATTGAGGTCACAATAGTTCAGCGCTCATTCGTTCGTAGTTGGAGTTGAAGACGTGAAAAGCGGTGGAACTTTCTGGTTGTGTGCTCGGACCCTCCGGTTCGTTTCTACGGCTTTCTTGTTCCCGGCGGCGATCGGGGGACTGGGTGCGCCGGTCGGCACAGAGTTGTGTTTCGCACAGGCTGCACCGGTAGCCGACGCGAGCGACAGCATCCGTGGGATCGTGATCAACGGGGTAACTCGCGAGCCGATTGGCCGGGCGCTGGTTGTAAGTCCTGACAATCGGTTTGCCGTATTGACGAACAGCGAAGGCCGCTTTGAATTTAACTTGTCGAAGGCGGAAGGGACTGATCAGAGCGGTTCGGATTCGAGCGGGACCGGCTCGGGTGGTCCTACCGGCGCGCCGATTCGGTTATCGAATCGTCCCTACATGTTGACGGTTCGGAAGCCGGGATTCATGCCGGATCCGAATAATCCAGGGCAAAATCTGCAAAATGATCCGACGTCGGACCTGACGCTGGCTCTCATCCCGGAGAGCCTGATCGTGGGAACGGTGGCGCTGCCTACGTCGGAGGCTCCCGACAGTATCTCGCTGCAGTTGTATCGCCGGCAGATTCAGGATGGGCGGGCGCATTGGGTGCCGGCGGGAAATGCAGAGTCGAATTCGGAAGGGCAGTTCCGCTTCGCAGATCTTGCCGCGGGAACTTATAAGCTACTTACAAGCGAGTTATTGGACGAAGATCCGCTGGCGATCGATCCACTTACTGTTGATCCGGCGACTTTCGAGTCGCGCGGGCCTCTGTTTGGGTATCCACCAGTTTATTACCAGAACGCTACGGACTTTGGAGCAGCGACCGAGATTCAGCTGGCTGCGGGACAAACGCAGGTGGTCAATCTTTCGCTGGTCAAGCAGCCTTACTATCGCGTCAAACTGCCGGTAATTCTACCTGCAGATGACTCCTCGCAAAATGGATTCGGCGTGGAGGTCTATGCGCACGGGCACAAAGGTCCCGGTTTTTCGCTCGGATATAACAATGCCCACCATGCGGTGGAAGGGCTGCTGCCGAATGGAACGTACACGGTGGAGGCGTCGAGCTTTGGTCCGAATGCCATGACGGGGCTGCAGACGATGACCATCAAGGGCGCGCCAGTGGATGGTCCGAGCATTGCCGTGGCGCCGAACGCATCGGTGCCGGTTCGCGTGAAGGAGGAATTTACGGGGACCGACCCAAGGGGTGCGATGTCCGTTTCGGCTAATGGCCGCACAACTGTGGTTCGGGATGCGCGCCGTTATTTGAGCGTTGTTTTGGAACCGGCGGACGACTTTGGGACGGGAATGCAGTTTCCCATGCGTCTTCCGAGAGGATCGGCCGATGATGCTCTGGAAGTTCCGGGTGTGGCGGCCGGGAGTTACTGGGTAAGAGTGCAGTCGTCGCGCGGGTATGTGGCTTCGATTCGGTCGGGAAATCTGGATCTGGAGCATCAACCGATTTATGTGGGTGTAGGAGGCGCGCCGTCGCCGATTGAAATTACCATGCGAGACGATACGGCCGAGATCAGCGGGACGGTGGAGGGAGTTACAGCCGCATCGGGCGGTGGGGCGGGGAATAGGTTCAGCGCGTCGTCCACTACGTCGTACGGCTTTTCATCCGGCAACTTATTCGGAACGACGCCGTATGCTGCCGGGGCGGGAGCGCATCTGTACTGCATCCCGGTCGCTGACAGCGGCGGTCAGCTTACGGAGGCATGGGTTGGTCCGGAGGGAAATTTCGATGCTCAGGGATTGGCTCCGGGCGCGTACCGGTTGCTCGCTTTCGATCGGGTGCAGCCGGAGTTGGAGTTCAGGAATCCGGAGTCGATGCGGGCTTACGACGCGAAGGGCCCGGTGGTTCGTGTCGCCGGGGGACAGAAAGAGCACGTCACGTTGCAGGTGATCGCAACAGATTTTTCGGGCGAGCAGCGATGAGGAAGCGATCTGGGTTGATTTTGGGATTTATGACTCGGGCCGCCATGGCGGTCGTCTGGATCGGACTGTGCGCGGGTGCGTGCGCGCAGGTTGAGGAAGGGACGCGCACGCGGATTCCGGCTGGTCCCTACCGCATCGCGGGGACGGTTGTGAACGCGAAGACGAGCGGGCTACTGGCGCGATGCCGCGTCACAATCGCCGACGCCAGGCATCGACAAAGCATGCAATCCGTGGTCACAGGAGACGACGGGCGCTTCGAGTTCCATGTACCGGCGGGCAAGTATTCCCTGGAGGGCGAGAAGCGAGGATTCATTGCCGCGTCCTACGACCAGCACGAGCAATTTTCGACGGCCATCGTAACGGGCGGGGAATTCGATAGTGAGCACCTGACGCTGCGACTGGCGCCCAATGCGGTGCTGCGCGGGCAGGTGCTGGATGAGTTTGGCGAGCCAGTGCGGCAGGCACAAGTTACGGTGTATCGGGAGAGCCATCAACAGGGAGTGAGTCGCATCGCGCGTTTTCGGGTTGCGGTAACGGATGATCAGGGGCGCTATGAGATTACGCCACTGGATGCCGGCACGTATTTTGTTTCGGCGAAGGCTACGCCGTGGTATTCGGTGCGTCCGAATTCGATTGGCGACGGCTCGTCCAGCCAAGCGTCACCCAGTCAATCGTCGCAGGTGGATCCTTCGCTTGACGTGGTGTATCCGACGACATTTTACGGGGATGCCAGCGAGGCGGAAGATGCGGCTGCGATTCCAGTCCGAGGTGGCGACCGGCTGGAGGCGGACATCCATCTGGCCCCCGCACCGTCGCTTCACCTGACCGTGCACGTTCCGGAAAATAACCAGGGCGTCAACCTGCCGATGCTGCAGAAGCCGGTGTTCGACGGGTGGGAGCCGGTGGCGAATCCGGATATTCAAAATGTGGCTCCGGGAGTCTATGAGATCAGCGGTATCGCGGCGGGCCGTTATATGGTGCGGACGCCGGATGCCAGCGGCCAGATGAAAGAGCCGACCGAGGTCAACTTGAATGGAGGGGGAGAACTCGACATCACAGCGGGGAACGCGACGAGTTCGATCAAAGCGACGGTGCAGATGGAAGGTGGAGGGCCTCTTCCTGTGGATTTACAACTTGGACTGAGGAACGCCAAACGCAGACTGATCGGAACGCGAATCGATGAGAAGGGGAAGGCTAACTTTTCGGATGTGGCCGCAGGGAAGTATGACGTGGTGGCGAACTCCATGACGCAAGCCTATTCTGTTACACGCATTGAGTCGGAGACGGGAGCCGTTGCTGGGCATGAATTGAGCGTACCTGCAGGAGCTTCTCTGGCGCTGAAGTTCACGCTGGTAGGAAGCTCGGTGAATGTCGAGGGCTTTGCCAAGCGCGGGGGAAAAGGTTCTGGTGGGGTAATGGTCGTGCTGGTGCCGAAGAATCCGGAGGCGAACCTAGATCGTTTTCGACGAGACCAGAGCGATCTGGATGGCAGTTTTGTGCTGAAGAATGTGATTCCCGGAACCTATACGATCGTTGCGGTTGAAGATGGATGGGAACTGGACTGGGCGCGGGCGGCGGCGCTCTCTCCGTATCTTGAGCGCGGACAAACGATCGAGGTTGGAGATCGCGCAGTCGCCACGGTGCATTTGACCGATGCGGTGGAGATCCAGAATAAGTAACGACGGCGGCTGTCTAGTCGGCCGCCATGAACCTCAGGCATACAGGCACCGGAACCTGGAACTGCTGGCCGGTGGGCGTCAACTTTCCGGACTTCTGATCGATGCGGAAGACCACGATGTTATTCGATTCCTGATTCGCCACGAATAGAAACTTGCCGGTGGGATCGATTTCGAAATTGCGCGGGGCTTTGCCCTGGGTAGAAGCGCGATCGAGATAGGTTAGCTTGCCCGTTTTCGGATGAATCCGGAAGATCGCGATGCTGTCGTCTCCGCGGTTTGACGTGTATAAAAACCTGCCATTCGGATGAATGACGATTTCCGCCGCGTCGTTCTTGCCGGAAAAACCTGCGGGCAGGGCAGAGATGCGTTGCAGGAAAGGGAAGTTTTTCTTTTCGTCGTTTTTAAAGACGGTCACAGTGGAATCGAGTTCACTCACAACATAGAGGAAGTTGTTGTTGAGAGAGAAAGCGACGTGGCGCGGACCGCTTCCGGGAGAAAGAACGGCTGCCGCTTCGTTTCTTGCCAGCGTGCCTTTTGTGGCGTCGAAACAAAAAGTGAGGATTCGGTCGAGACCCAGGTCAGCGACGTAAACGAAGTGGTTGTCGGCGGAGGGTTCGATCCAGTGGCTGTGGGGCGCATCCTGGCGTTCCTTGTTGGGGCCGAGAGTGCCGCTGTCGCGCAGGAACGAGGAGGCTTCAGCGAGGCTGCCGTCGGAACGAATCGGGAAGACGGCCACGGTTCCCCCGGTGTAGTTGGAGACCAGAGCGTATTTTCCGGACTTATCGAAGGAAATGTAGCAGGGATCGGCGCCCTGCGATGCCACCTGGTTCAAGAGGGAGAGCTTGCCAGTTTTGCGGTCGATGGCGAAGGCACTCACGGCGCCCGTGCTGGCGCCGCGATAAGTCTGGAGTTCATTGACGGCATAGAGGAAGCGATGGGTCGCGTCGGTGGCGAAGAAAGAAGGATTGGGCGTTTCTGCCGCAACGCCGAATGGCGTTAGTTCGCCGGAAGAAGCGTTGAAGCGGTAAGAGTAGATTCCTTTGCTGTCTTTGTCGGTATAGGTGCCAACGAACAGGAGGTATGGCTTCGGGGGCTGATCTTTCGCGATAGCGGATGCAAGCAGAATCGAGAGCAGAAGCGGGATGGAGAAGCATTCGATCCGGATGAATGTCATGGGGACTATCAAAACGCATTTGCGGGAGTAGCGCAAGGGAGGGTGGGCGGGATAAGGAGCAGGCTTCGTTCAGGGAGAACGTTTCGCGGGCGGGGCGCCCGCGCCACATGAATCTTGTATGCTTCCGGAATGGTTCAACCGCGACTGCCGAGAGGGGATGGTGCGCTGATTCAGATAGTCGATGCTGCTTTGGCGGATGCGGCGCGGCGCAGTGGTGAGTGGCTTGTGTGCCGTCCCGGATGCACGCAGTGCTGTGTTGGCGTGTTCGCTATCAGCCAACTGGATGCGGCGCGACTGCGGGAGGGATTGGATCGTCTGGAGAAGGCGGATGCGGCGCGGGCTCGGCGCATTCGTTCCCGGGCTCGGGAGTCGATCCGGAGGGTGGCGGCGGATTTTCCGGGAGATGCGGAGACGGGGAAACTGGCGGAAGGTTCGTTAGCCGAAGAGCGTTTTCAAGATTTTGCGAATGAGGAAGTCTGCCCGGTGCTCGATCCAAAGACGGGTTTGTGCGAACTTTACGAATCTCGGCCGATGACGTGCCGGACGTTTGGTCCTCCGGTACGATCTGAGGAGGGGTTGGGAGTTTGCGAACTTTGCTTTCATGGCGCTACGGATGAGCAGATTGCGGGATGCGAAATGGATGCGGATCCTGGGAATCTGGAAATGAAGCTTGAGGCCGAGTTCGAGAAGACGAACGGAGTGCGTGGACGGACCATCGTGGCTTATAGTGTTAAGTAAGTTAGTTCGATAAGGCGGATTTTTTCGGATCGAGTTTTCGCGGGCGGGGCGCGCGCGAGACACATTTTCTATTTTTCGGTGTTTCTTCTTCTTCACTCACACTCTGTTAACGAAGGCTGAATTCCGGGTGAGAGTCATAGGATTTCTTTCATTCTGGTCGGGAATAGTGTTAGCTGCTTGCAACAGACGAGTGCGTTACTATGCTGGCTCACGAATATGATCTGGTGGTGATTGGCAGCGGTCCGGCGGGGCAGAAGGGCGCGATCTGCGCGGCGAAAATGCGCAAGAAAGTGGCGATCATCGACCGGCGTCTCACCATGGGCGGAGTGTGTGTTCATACGGGCACGATCCCGAGCAAAGTTTTGCGGGAAGCGGTGCTTTATCTGAGCGGGTTGCGGCAGCGAAGTTTTTACGGGCGCGGGTATGTGTTGAAAGACCGCATCCTGATGTCGGATCTGGTGCTGCGGTCGACGGCGGTCATGACGCGGGAAGTCGACGTGATCAAGGCGCAGTTGCGGCGGAATTATGTGACAGCGCTCGAAGGCGATGCCCACTTTGCGGATCCTCATACGATTGAAATCGTCAGCGAGGACGGCGTGCAACAGGTTCGCGGGGAGAAAATCCTGATCGCGTGCGGGACGCGGCCGGCGCACATTGACGGGATTCCGGTGGATGGAAAGCGGATCTTTGATTCGGATCAGGTGCACTGCCTGGAGGAGATTCCGCGCGAGCTGATTGTTGTGGGCGCAGGCATCATCGGTTTGGAATACGCGTCGATGTTTGCGGCGCTGGGCGTCAAGGTGACACTGCTCGATCAGCGGCCCGTCTTGTTAGATTTTGTCGATCGGGAGATCATCGAAAGCCTGTGCTTCCAACTGCGGCAGTTGGGAACGGTGTTTCGCGTCGGGGAGAAGGTCGTTTCGGTCGGGTTGGATGAGGAGCGAGATAAGGTTTTTGCGACGCTGGAGAGTGGGAAAAAAGTTCGTGGGCAGGCGCTGCTGTACACCATCGGGCGGCAGGCCAACAGCGACAAGCTGAACCTGGACGCGGCCGGATTGCAAACGGGGGACCGGGGCAAACTGGCGGTGAACGAGCATTTTCAGACGACGGTCCCACATATTTATGCGGCCGGCGATGTGATCGGATTTCCGGCGCTGGCGAGCACATCGATGGAGCAGGGGCGGCTGGCGGGCTGCCATATGTTCGGTAAGCCGAGCCGGTTGCCGTCGAATCTGATTCCTTACGGCATTTACACCATCCCGGAGATTTCGATGGTGGGTGCGACCGAAGAAGAGTTGACGCGCAACAAGACTCCATATGAGAGCGGGCTTGCGCGCTATTCGGAGCTGGCCAAAGGGCAGATGCTGGGAGACGATCAGGGACTGCTAAAGATTCTTTTCGATCCCGATACTTTGAAATTGCTCGGTGTACACATCATCGGAGATCGGGCGGCGGAGATCGTCCACATCGGACAGGCGGTGCTTACGATGGGGGCGACGATCGAATATTTCCGCGACACGGTGTTCAACTATCCGACTTTGGCCGAGGCGTACAAGGTTGCTGCGCTGGACGGTCTGAACAAGCTCTGATCGCGCCTTAGCGGTTGTGATACCAGCGGTGCAAGGCAATCACCGACCAGACAATTTCCGCCAATCCGAAAGGCCACGCGCCTTGTAGGAAGCCATAGGCTGAGCCGAGAGCGCAGGCAAACGCGAAGGCGAGGACGAACCAGTTGCTGCGGTTCTCGAGCGCGTAGGTGACGAGCATTGCGATTACGGCGAATAATCCGAAGAGCGTGATCGCGTTCACTGTTAGTTTCCTTGAGCCGCACCCTGTTTGCGCGGTGGACCATACTATCAATTTCTTCAGGAAACTCCGGCCCTTTGCGTCTCTTCGCGGGCGGAGAATAAATCTTGCTTCGTCAAGAAACGCGAATGTGCGATAACTCTAATGCCTCGTCTGCCTCGTCGAGTTAGGATTTCGCGGTCGAGCGCGCTTACAGAAGACATGACTGAATCCGCCGAAGTTCGGGACGCCTCGCTGGGGGAGATTGCCCTGGTTTTTCTGAAATTGGGGACGATCGCTTTTGGCGGGCCAGCGGCGCACTTGGCGATGATGGAGGAGGAATTTGTACGGCGGCGGCGATGGATTACGCAGGCAGAATTTCTGGACCGGCTGGCAACAGCGAATCTCATACCGGGGCCGAGTTCGACGGAAGTGGCAATTTTTGTGGGTCAAAAGAAGCGCGGTTGGCAAGGCCTCATCGTGGCGGGTTGCTGTTTTATCGTTCCAGCAGCCGTGATCGTGACGGCGACCGCGTGGGCTTATGTGCGATTCGGTTCGCTGCCGAAGGTGGAAGGTATTCTGGCGGCTATCAAACCCGCGGTGGTGGCGATCGTGATTCAGGCGTTGGGAAAGATGGGACTGACCGGTCTGCGGACGTTTCCGCTGGCGGTTATTGCGGTGTTAGCCGGCACGCTCAGCCTGTTGGGAGTGGGTCCCTTGCTTGTGTTGGCACTTGCCGGCGCGGTGGCTGCGGCTGACTTGCTGATGAAAAGGACGATGCAAAATCAACTGTTAGGCATCAGCGTTCTTTCCTTTCTGAACCCGACGAGGCTGTCTGGAATTGGCGGCTTCGCTACGGCACTTGTCGCGACTGGCGCGGCTTTTCCGGTGGGGCTGACGCGGTTATTCCTGTCGTTTCTGAAAATCGGCTCGGTTGTCTTCGGGAGCGGATACGTATTGCTGGCCTTCCTGCAAACTGAGTTTGTGGAGCGGTTGCATTGGCTGACCGATAAGCAGTTACTGGACGCGGTCGCCGTGGGCCAGTTCACGCCGGGACCTCTGTTTACGACGGCGACATTTATCGGGTACCTGGTGGCGGGCTGCTGGGGCGCGCTGGTGGCTACGATGGGAATTTTTCTGCCAGGGTTTGTTTTGGTCGCGCTGAGCGGACCTCTGATTCCGCGGCTGAGAAGATCGCCAGCGGCTTCGGCCGCGCTCGATGGGGTGGTCGCGGGGTCGCTCGCGCTGATGGCAGTTGTCGCAATTCAGCTGGCGAAGGGGTCGATTGTGGATTGGAAGACGCTGGCGGTGTTTGCAGTGAGCCTGATTGCATTGCTTCGGTTCGGCGTGAACTCGGCTTGGGTGGTGGGGGCAGCTGCGATCCTGGGATGGTGGATGGGGTAGTTGCAGATTTGTTTCTGGGGACGGCGATGGGCGAAACGCATATTCGGAGGGCAGAGCGCAGAGATCTCGCGCGCATCACCGAGATTTACAACCATTATGTTCTGAATACTCCGGTGACCTTTGATGTAGAGGCGTACACCGTCGAGCGGCGCGAGCCTTGGTTTGCGCAATTCGGAGCGACTGGCCGGTACCGGCTTCAGGTTGCCGAACAAGACGGCGTTGTGATGGGATATGCCGGTACGACGCCGTTTCGTTCAAAGGCGGCGTACGAGACGACGGTGGAGACTACGATTTATTGCGCACCCGAGGCGGTCGGGATGGGGTTGGGAAAGCGATTGTACAGCGAGTTGTTTGCCAGTTTGGAGGGCGAAGACATCCATCGTTTCGTCGCTGTGTATGCGTTGCCGAACGCCGCAACGGAGGCGCTGCATCGCCGGTTCGGGTTCAAGGTGGTGGGAGTTTTCAGCGAAAACGGGCGAAAGTTTGGGAAGTATTGGGATGTGTGCTGGCTGGAGCGGGCGGGATCAAGTTGATGCCGGTTTTTCTAACGGTTACGCGGACGCTCCGGGAGGCATTGATGAAAGGCAGACATTTCGCCGTTTGTTGCGGAGAGGTTAAAATGAATGATTCTGGCCTGACACGCGAAGACGCCGTATATAGGCCGGGCATGAACTCGTGGAACCAGTGAACAATCTCGAAGTGGAGCGGGCGGCGACTCCGCCGAAGGGACGCGGATCGTCGGCTGGCGTTGCGCCGGTGCGTGCCGTGGCCCCTGACGAGTCAAGGAATGCCTCCTTATCGGGTCGCGAGCGGCCTTCTTCTCCGGTTTACTGGAGGGTGGAAGGCAGTTTGCTGGAGCTCACTACGGTTCGTCCCATCGCATTCTTTACCTGGAACAGCCAGACATTTATAGCGCGAGCGGTGCGCCGGGCGCTGGTGTTGTTGATGGCGCTTCTGCGGCCCTTCTTGTACGCGGCGAATCGCGTGGCCGCAACCCGGATCGTTCACGCGGTTTTGCGCGGCATTACGCGCGATCGACTGGATCTGCTTGGCGAAGAGGAATTCGAATACAAAATAAAGCCGCTGCTCAAAGAGGAAGGCGTGCGGCGGTTGAAGGCGTTGCAGGCGACGGGTGTGGATGTAGTCCTGGTGAGCCAGGGGTTGGAGCACGTGATGCGGCCGCTGGCGCGACACTTGGGCGTGCGGTGGATCATCGCGAACCGGCTCGACTTCAGGGATGGAGTGGCGACGGGGCGGTTGTTGAGTCCGGTGATTCGCCCGCGGGGATTGTTTGCGCGGATTCGGGAAGCGGGTCCAGACGGGCAGCAAAGTCCAGCGCGATGGGTGCGCGCTCTCGGGTTGCGCGGGCCGAAGGCGCTGGCGGCCGCGATTGTTCCGGCAGTGCGGGTGGAAGTGCCGAGGGTTCGCCCGATTGTGTATTTCGACGAGAAGCGGCACCCATCGCCGTTTTCGGTGCGGAAGGCGCTCGGCGGCAAGCGCGTGATGCTGATTGGCGTCACCGGCTTTATCGGCAAGGTTTGGCTGGCGAATACGCTGATAGACCTGCCGGAAATTGGAAAGCTCTATCTGCTGATCCGGCGGCAGAAGTCGAGCGTAGCGCAAAAGCGGTTCGAGAAGATGATTGAAGGTTCGCCGGTATTCGATCCGTTGTTTGAGAAGTATGGCGAGCGACTGGGAGCGATGCTGGCGGAAAAAATTGAGGTCGTGGAGGGAGATGTCTCGCTGCCAAACATGGGAATGGATGCCGACGCAGTTGTGCGGCTGCGGCGTGATCTCGATCTGGTCATCAACAGCTCGGGGCTCACCGACTTCAATCCCGATCTGCGCGATGCCTTGGCTGTGAATGTGGATTCTACGTATCACCTGATCGATTTCATTCGCTCGTCCGATCATGCCGCGCTGCTGCATCTTTCGACCTGTTATGTGGCCGGACAGCGCGATGGGCGTGTCAGCGAGAGGGTACGTGTAAATTACACGCCAACGCATCTTAAGGAATTTGACGCGGAAAAAGAATGGCGACGGCTGCACGAACTGGTGGACTCGGCGGAAGCGCGGGTGGAAGGGCCCGAAGTGACCGAAGAATTACGCAGGCAGGCGCTGGAGAAAGTGCACGCCGCGAAGGGACTGAGCGGTCAGGCCCTGGAGAATCAGATCCGCAAGAACAAGGTTCGTTGGCTGAAGAATTATCTGACGGAAGAAGGTACGCGTCGCGCGAAAGAACTGGGCTGGCCAAATACGTATACGTTTACAAAGAGCCTGGCGGAATCGATGATCGCGAAATATGGCGCCGATCTGCCAATTGCGATCGTGCGGCCAGCTATCGTCGAAACTTCGGTATCGAAACCATTCCGTGGATGGAATGAAGGTATCAATACTTCGGCATCACTCTCGTATCTGCTGGGAACATCGTTTCGCCAACTGCCGTCGAATGAGCGGAAGCGACTGGATATTATTCCCGTCGACGCGGTATGCGCCGGCATGACGCTGATTGGCGCGGCACTGGTGGAGCGGCGGCACGATCCGCTGTACCAACTCGCGACCTCGGTTACGAATCCGTGCGATATGGGGCGTTCGATCGAGTTGACGACTTTGGGACACCGGCGGCACTATCGGGCGCAAGAAGGGCTGGAATATTGGCTACGATTGCGCATGGACGCGATTCCGGTTTCGAAGGAGCGGTATCAGAGAATGTCGGCGCCGGCCCAGAAGATGATCATCAAGTCGATCCAGCGTGTAATGGCTCCGCTGCCTTCCGCGATGAAGAAGCCATTGGCGAAGACGGAGCGGAATCTCGAGCGCGTGGAAAAGCTGGTGGGGCTATTCGAGCCGTTTATCCTGCACAACGAACACGATTTTGTCGCGGACAATGTGGAAAAGCTTTCGCAGGCGCTGACAGCAGAAGAGAAAGAAGTTTTCGGATATGACACCGCCGGACTTGATTGGTGGGAATATTGGATCGACATTCACATTCCGGCGCTGCGGCGGTGGACCTATCCGCTGATTGAAGGGCGGCCCTTGGAACCGCGAGAGCCGCGGGTGCTGCAGATGCCGCCGGCAGCAAGCCCTCCAATGAGTGGCTCCGCGACAAGCAACGAAAACGCGGACAGCATGAAGACGGGGACGAACGGAGCAGCGTGGCAATTTTCCTGACCGGTGGGACCGGATACATTGGCGCACATGTCGCCGCCAACTTAATTGACCAGCATGATGCGACTCTGAATCTGCTGGTACGCGGGCGCGATCCGCGGGATGCCGAGCTCCGGCTGTGGAATGCTTTGCAGCTGCATTTGCCATTTCCCAAGTTTTACGAATACCTGCAGTCGAAGATCCGCATTTTTCGCGGCGATCTTACCGCTCCGCAGTTCGGGCTCGATCCCAGCGACTATGACCGGCTGGTGCACACAACCGATTCGGTGATCCACTGCGCGGCCTCGCTCAATCGCAAGTCGGAAAAGAGTTGTTTGAACGTCAATTTGCGGGGCACGCTTGAAGTCATACAACTGGCGCGGCGGTCGCAGTATTACCACGGCCTGATCCGGTTCTCGAATGTCAGCACTGTCGCGGTAGCGGGGAAGCGTAGCCACGAAGTAGTCGTCGAAGATCAGTCCATCGATTGGGGGCGGTCGGATTACGATCCCTATGGGCGAACCAAGAAATTCTGCGAACTCATGGTGAGGGAACTGCTGCCGGATGTGCCTTTGACCATCTTCCGGCCGAGTATTGTGCTGGGCGATAGCCGTTTTCCGCAGACGACGCAGTTTGATATGGTGCGGTCGTTCGTGTTTCTCGCAGGATTGCCGGTGCTGCCGTTTCGTCCTCATGACAAGATTGACATAGTGAATGTGGATTTTGTGGCGGATGCGATTTCAACTTTGCATATGAAGCCGAATCCCGCGCACGATACTTATCATCTTTCTTCGGGGAACGGGGCACAGACCTTTCAGGAGTTGACGCGCGCGCTGGCAGCCGAGCAGAACAAGCGCGGGCCGGCGTTCCTGCCGATTTTGGAAAAGCCGTTTGCTTCTGGCGTGAATATCCTGGCAAATCGCAAAGGGCCGGTGGGGCACGGCGCGGCGCTCATGAAAGTCTTCATGCCGTATCTGACGTGGAATACTGTTTTCGACAACACACGCGTGACGACTGAACTGGGCCGTAAACCAGCGCCATTTTCGCAATATAGCTTTCCGCTGTTGCGCTTCAGCCGCGAGCACAACTTTGCCTATCCATATCAGCCTTGGCCCGAGAACACGAAGGTGGGAGGGTCGGCTGCATGATGGATTTCGTTTTGGAAGCATGGGTGTCGAGCATTATCGAGGGCAAAAAAGTCCAGTGGATGATGGGCAAGCGCGAGCCTTGGCAACCCGGCGAGAAATTGAAGCTGCTGTTTGCAGGCTATAACGGCACCCGCAATACGGGATCGGATGTGCGGGTGGAAGAAATGCTGCGGCAGATCCGGCGGATTCTTGGGCCGGAGAAGGTCGATCTCAGCATGATGACGTTCAACTTCGACCGTTCCCGTGGATATTTCGAGGGCACAGCGCAGGTGCGGCTACCGGATATTTTTCCTCCGTTTCTTGCGAAGGAAGTGCCGAAGCATCATGGCGTGGTGGCTTGCGAAGGTTCGATGTTCAAGTCGAAGTTTGCGAACGCTCTGGCGACGATGATGATCGGCTCGTTGGGGATCGCGGCGGCTGAGAACAAACTGTCTGTTGGGTACGGCGCTGAAGCCGGACACATGGACCCGCTGGTCGCGAAGATGTGCGGGCGGTACTGCAAGAATTCGCTGGTGATCACGCGCAACGATGAGTCGAGGAAGATTCTCCGCGAACTGGGCGTGCCGACGGAGTTGGGAACGGACACGGCGTGGACGTTTGAGCCCTTGGGTGCGGAGTATGGCCAAAAGGCCCTGCGCGAGTTGGGATGGGACGGGAAGACACCGGTGCTGGTCGTGTGTCCGATTAATCCGTTTGAGTGGCCGGTAAAAGCGTCGCTGGCCAAGGCGGCGATACACAGCGTGACGGGTGCTTACAAGGAGAGCCATTATCGCGGTCCTTACTTCCACAATGCGGGGCCGGCGGCGGACCGCGCTTATGAACACTATTTGAGTTCGATTGCGAAAGCGGTGGCGGCGTTCCGGCAGAAGAAGAATGTGTTTGTGATCATGGCTGCGACCGAGCGCATGGATGCTCGAGCTTGCCGGCGCATCTCGGAAAAGCTGGGGGGCGTGCCGGTGCTGACTTCCGACAATTACAACATGTACCAGTTGGTAAGCATTTTGCGGGCTTGCCGCATGATGGTGTCTTCCCGCTATCACGGGATCGTCACTTCGATGCCGGCGCTGGTGCCGTCGGCCGGCATAACGATGGATGAGCGCATCCGCAATTTGATGAACGAGCGCGGGCATCCGGAATTGCTGATGAACGTGGATGACGTGGATCTCGAGGAGCGTACGCTGGCGTCGCTCGAGATTCTGGAGCGCGACGGCGAACGGATCGCCGATGGGATTGCGCGTACGGTGGTGCGGAATCTGAAATTGATGGCGCGGATGGGCGTCTATTTTGAAGAAGAAGTGCAACGCCGCTATCCGGAGTTCCCGACGCGCCGCGGTGAATGGAGTTGGGAAGATTATTTACCGCCTATGAGCGACGGGCTGAAGCAACTGGTGACGGCGTACAGCTAACTTTGCGGATCGCATGACTTTTCTAGAAAACATTTTTGCGAGTCTCGAGCGCAGCGGGGATATCGTTGTGCTGCAGGAATTGCGCGATGGGCAGGCGGTTCCGATGACGGCGCGGCAGTTGCTCGCGCAAGTTTTGGTGGCTCGGGCGTATTTGCGGCGGCTGCGTTTGAAGAAAGGCGACCGCTGCGCCCTGCTCGCCCATAATTCGGCCAAGTGGGTGGCGATGGATCTGGCCATCATGGCCGAGGGGCTGACGGTGGTTCCGCTTTACGCGCGTCAGGCGCCATCGGAACTGGTAGCCATGATGAAAGATTGCTGGCCCGCGGTAATCGCGTGCGGCGAGAAGGCTTTGGCAGAATCGATCATCGAAGCGTGGCCTGATGCGCCTCCAAATTTCTGCTTTGACAACGTTTTCACTCCTACGCGCGAACCGGTGGACAATCCGGCGCTGACGGTTGCGGACAGCGATGTCGCAACCATCATCTACACGTCAGGCACGTCAGGAGAAGCGAAGGGCGTGATGCTGAACGCGGGCAACGTTGGCTACATGCTGGGTTGTACCTCGGGCCGACTGGATCAGCTGATGAAAAAGCGTCCCGGGCAGGATTCGGTATTTCACTACCTGCCGCTGTGTTTCGCGGGATCGTGGATCATGATGCTTACTTGCCTGTTGCGCACCAGCAAGCTGACGCTTAACACCGATCTGAGCAAGATCGCGTCTGAGATGCGAGTGGCTTCGCCTGATTATTTTCTGAATGTTCCCGCGCTTCTAGAACGGATGCGCAAAGCGGTCGACGAGCAACTGTGGAAAACGGGTGGATTTCCGCTCAAGGTCTATACCAAGGCCAAAGGGGCGTGGGCGCGGCGGCACGAAGGGAAATCGCGTGCAGGGGATGCGATCTGGCTGGGTTTGGCGAGCCGGTTGGTGTTCCCGACAATCCGCAAGAAGATGATTGGAAGTAAGTTGCGTGCGTTGATCTGCGGGTCGGCGCCGCTCAGTGTCGAGACGCAACTGTTTTTTCTGATGCTGGGCATTCCGGTACTGCAAGTTTATGGGCTGACTGAGACGACCGCGATCTGCACCATGGACGACCCGGATTCGGCGGTGATTCCGGGACGGGCGGGGCCGGCAATTGCAGGTGTCGAAATGCAGACCGCGGAGAACTCGGAGATCGTGGTGCGCGGGCCGAATATTTTTCCCGGGTACTGGAATCGTGCGGAGGAGACGTCGAAAGTGCTGCGCGAGGGCTGGTTTTACACCGGCGACCAGGGCGAGGTCGACGCGAATGGAAACTGGAAAATTGTTGGACGCCTCAAGAATCTGATCATTCTTGGTTCGGGACATAATATTTCTCCTGAGCCGATCGAAGATAAAATCCTGCAGGAATTACCGGCTGCGAATCAGGTGGTTGTTGTGGGCAATGGACGGGGATATTTGACTGCGCTGATCACGGGCAAGGTGAGCGCCGAGAAAACCCAGGCGGCGCTGGATCTCGTCAATCCTGGGTTTCCTCATTACAAGCAGGTACGGAGCTTTCATCGAGTGGAGGAACCTTTTACGATCGAGAGCGGATTGCTGACGGCCAATGGAAAGCTGAAGCGGGATTTAATTGCCGAGCGGTTCAAAGGGGAGATTAGCGCGATGTACGAGGCGGCTCCGGGCCAGGCGGCGAAGAGGGCATGAGAGACTTCAAGGGTAAAACACTCTCCTGGCAGATTGTGAACGGGGCGATCGAGTTGGCGCTCCATCGCGATCCCTGCAATGAGATCGGTTCACTCACGCTGGAGGAGTTGGAGAAATTTGCAGCGGCTCTCCCGGATCTTACCGGGGAAGTCGATTCGCTGATTTTGTATTCCACGCAGAAGGCTGGTTTCTCAGCGGGTGCGGATCTGCGGGAGTTGTTTCGGCGCGGGCAAGAGATGGAGAAATCCGCGGCGCTGCGCGGGGTGCGCGAGTTCCTGGAGCGTATTCACGCCGTGATGAACGCACTTGACGCGACGCCCTTGACAACGATTGCCGCGGTGCACGGCGTCACCTTTGGCGGTGGATTTGAACTGGCGCTGGTCTGCGACATTATCGTTGCCGATCGCATGGCTCGCTTCTGTTTCCCGGAATTGCGGCTTGGCCTAATCCCGGGGTTTGGCGGGATTCCGCGGCTGAAGCGGGATTTGGGGAATGCCGTGGTGCGCGATCTGCTGTTGACGGGGCGCAGTTTTAACGTGATGAAGGCGCAACAGATCGGCTTGGTGAGCCAGATTGCGGCGGAAGGTGAAGCGTTGCGAGTGGCGCGCGCCACCGCGAGCCAGGTTGGAAAGTTCGACCGGCGAACCGCAGCGGCGGCGAAAGCGTTTGTGAAACCGATACCGTATGACGAACTGAAGCGCGAGATCGATATTTTTTGCGACCTTTATTCGCGTCCCGCCGTCGAAGAGGGGCTGCGTAAATTTGTCGAGAACGAAGGCGTGCAGCCCTATTTGCCCTGAATCGGCACGCTGCAGTGATGGGGTCATTTGTAACTCGTGATTGTGAGGAAGTACGTTTATGGCTGCGCCGACGATTGACCATACGCTTGACGAAATCCTGAACCTGGCTGCGGCGCACTTTAAAGTGCCCCGGGAAAAACTAACGCCCGACGATGACTTCTTCAAGACGCTCGGGATCGACAGCCTGCAGGCGCTCGATTTGCTGACGCGACTGGAGCATCACTTCCGCATCGAGTTGCCGGATTATGAACTGCAGGGCGTCTCCGATTTCCGTACGCTGGCGAATCGAATTCAGGCGCGCCTCTGAGACTTCATTCTGTCAGTGGGTCGCGTAGAGAGTTCGAGACGCGCGTCTTGCTTCGATGTCGGCTTGGGGCGCCTCTCGCCCCCGGATTTGCCGCCTTCCGGTTAGGTTCTGATACACTCTTGCTTTTCTCGATGGCTGCCTGTCTCCGTGGTGAGATAAGAAATTAGATGCTTGATCTTCGACAATATGCCAGCCTCGGGGCTGCGCTGAAGGATGCACTGGATCGCTGGCCCAACGAAACCTGTTTGATTGAGGCCGACCGCGAGCGGGAAAAAGTTCGGTTGACTTATTCCGATTTCCGGGACCTGTCGCGTCCACTTTGCCGGGCGCTGCAAGACGCTGCTTTCAAGGCCGGGGATCGTGCGGCGATCATCATGACAAATCAGTCGAAATGGCTGATTTCGGCCTATTCGATTTTCTTCTGTGGTGGCGTTCTCGTGCCGCTGGATTACAAATTGTCGCCGTCTGAGCATCTGCAACTGCTGGCGCACTCCAAGGCGCGCTTTCTGATTGTCGAGTATTACTTGTGGCGGGCAATCACACAGGCGATCGAGTTTCCGAAGTTGACGGCGGAGATTGTTCTGGTGACGGAAGCTCCGGCGGGCGCGGATTTGCGCGGAGCGTATCGCTGGGAAGAATTCAAGCGCAAAGGTGATCCGCAGTTTGTTTCGCGCCAGCGCGAGGATGTGGCGTGCATCGTGTATTCCTCGGGGACGGGCGGGCGTCCCAAGGGATGCGTGCTAACGCATGATAGTTATTTGGAGCAGTGTAGAGCGCTCACGTCGTGGTATCCATTTTGGCCGGGTGTTCGGTATCTGAGCATTCTGCCGACGAATCATGCAATCGATTTCATGGTGGGGTTTATCGGGCCGTTCGTCTGTGGAGCGTGCGTCGTACACCTCAGGACGCTGCGCCCTGAGTTTGTGCGCGACGCGTTTGTGCGCTATCGCATCACTTACGTGAGCCTCGTCCCGATGGTGTTGAAGAATCTGGAGCGTGGCCTACGGGCGAAGTTTGATGAGTTGAAGCCGGGCAAGCGCTGGATGCTCGATCGCTTGATAGGACTGAATAAGTTGTTTACGCGACGACGTCCGCATGTCGGGATGAGCCGTCGTTTGTTGCCGCAAGTGCACAAGGCATTCGGCGGTGAATTGCGGGCGTTGATCGTCGGCGGAGCATTTACGGATCCTTCGACGCTGCAGTTTTTCTACGATCTTGGAATTCCGGTGACGTGCGGGTACGGGCTGACGGAAGCGTGCACGGCGGTCACGCTTAATGATCTGAAGCCGTTTCGCGCGGACACGGTGGGCAAGCCGCTGCCGGGAAGCGAACTCCGCATACTCAATCCCGACCCTGACGGTATCGGCGAAGTCGCGGTACGAAGCCGAGCGGTGATGTCGCATTATCTGGACGATCCGGAGTTGACGGCGCAGACCATCGTGGAAGGCTGGCTGCTGACGGGCGACCAGGGGCGATTTGAACCTCACGGGCATCTGCAGCTTTTCGGCCGCAAGAAAAATATGATCGTCACCGAGGGTGGGAAGAATATCTATCCTGAGGATATTGAGTCGGTATTCGACGAATTGCCGGTGAAAGAATATTGCGTGTTTGCCGCGAATTTCCTGTGGCCGCAGAAGACTCTGGGGAACGAGATACTGGTGTTGGTCGTGCGCATGGAGCAAAACCAGCAATTCGATGATCGGGTACGCGATGAGATCATGGTGCGCAACCGGCGTTTGCCCGACTTCAAGCGAGTCGGAGGATACCTGCTGTGGGATGAAGATTTTCCGAGGACGGCGTCGCTCAAAATCAAGCGAGTTGAGTTGGCGGCGGAGATTGGGAAGTCCGCGGCGCGGGCGGACGTGGTGAAGATTTAAGCAAGGTAGATCTGATACTTAAGACCGAAACAGTGAACGACAATTTTCTGGCGATCGTGAATCCGGCGGCGGGCGGGGGGCGTTGCGGAGAACGCGTCGGAGCCGCGCTTGACCGGTTGCGCGCGTCGGGACTTGTGCTCGACACGGCTGAGACTCGCGAGGGAGGCGACGCCACACGAATTGCCCGCGATGCCTACGCGCGCGGCTATCGCAAATTTCTCGCCGTCGGTGGCGATGGTACTTCGTATGAAATTGTCAACGGATTGTTCCCGGAAGAAGACAGGTCTCAGGTCTCGGTTCTCGGGTCCGAGGAAAAGGCCCAGAGGGAAGATCAGCTTCCTACGCTTGGGTTTCTTCCGCTGGGAACTGGCAACTCGTTCTTGCGCGATTTCTCAGGAGAAACTTCTAGGAAAGACGGATTGGAGCACGCTGTGCAAGCCCTCACCGCTCGTCGATCCCGTCCGTGCGATGTTTTGCGTCTGACGCATAAAACCGGCGCGATCTATTACACGAATTTACTGAGCTTGGGATTTACGGCGGACGTGGCCGCGTTGCGCCACCGCCGGTTTCTGGGACTGGGTCAGGCTGGTTATCTTTTGTCGATTTTTCTTTGCCTGGCACGCCTCAACCGCCGGCCGTTTCCGGTGCGCTTCGACGATCAAAAAGACTTCGACGCGCGCCGCTGTTTATTCTTGACCTTCAACAACAGCAAATTTACTGGAGGCACGATGATGATCGCGCCCGATGCCGTCACAGACGATGGACTGATTGAATATGTCCGCTGGGGGCCGATTGGCCGATTGGGGCTGATTCGGAATCTGGCGACGCTCTATGATGGAACGCATACACGACATCCGCTGGCCGAACACCACGCCGTGCGGCGAGTTGAATTTCGTTTGGATGGTCCCGTTGACGTGATGGTTGACGGTGAGGTGTTGACGTTGGACTGCGAGGCGATTGATGTGTTGCCTTCGGCGCTGCGCGTCGTGGTTTGAGTTGATCGACACTTCGAGGTCTACTGCTTGGTTCGCGGCTTACGGCCGCGATTAAGACTCATCTAGCAAATTCCGCAAAACGAATCATGATATAAAAAGTCCATGTCGCAAGAGCGCAGAAACCGCCAAAAGGAACGGCAGGGCATTCCGGCGTCGAGCCAGAACTGGGGGCGCATCGCCATCTTTGCCGTCTTGATCGTGGCTGCGATCGGAGTGGTGTTTTACCTCAATCATCGCACCGACCACAAGCACGACGCCTTCGCGAGATGTCTGAAAGATCGTGGCGTGAAGATGTACGGGGCATATTGGTGTCCGCATTGCCAGGAGCAAAAGGAAAAGTTTGGCGCTTCGGCGCTCGAAGATTACGGTCCTTATATAGAGTGCGGCATTAAAGGCGATTTACACGGCGTGGCACAGGTTTGCAAGGACGAAGGGATTAAACACTATCCGACGTGGCAATTTCCACCCACGGGAGAACGCGTGGAGCGCATTTTCAGCCTGGAAGAACTGAGCGACCGGACCGGGTGTGCGCTGCCATGAACAGCCTGACGCAAAAATTGATGAGCGTCGTCGCCATTCTTGCGGTGCTGGGAATTGTGGTCTCGTCCACTTCGCTGCAACACCACTATGCGACGTCGAAGACGGCATACTGCGATATCGGAGAGATGTTCAATTGCGACATCGTGAATCGCAGCGAGTATTCGACGATTCTGGGATTTCCGGTGGCGCTGATTGGGATGCTCGGCTACGCCGCGTTGGTGGGGCTGGCGACGGTGTATCGAGAGCGGCGGGAAACTCCGGCACTCCTCTTTGCCGGGGCCAGCGCGGGCTTGGCGTTCGCGTTGTATCTAACTTACATTGAGGCGCACGTTCTGGGTGTCTGGTGCATTTTGTGTCTGAGTTCGCTCGGACTGATTGCGACCTCCACGTTTGTATCAGCCGTCATCTGGTGGAAAGAACGTTGAATCTTCGGCCTTTTGTTTTCGTCCGCGAAGTGACTGCTGACGGGAAAGCCGCTGGCACGCCTCGCGCATGACTCGGAAAGCTGCCCTGAACGCAGATCCTGTTGCCCCAGCCGTGCCGTTGGCGGGCGGCACTTTGTGTGTGCACGAGTTGCGCAGCGTAATCTTCGGAAATACGCGCCTGTTGCGGGTTTGGTTGCCTGCCGGCTATGACGGCTCGGGCAAAGACCGTTATCCAGTGCTTTATTTGAATGATGGGCAGAATTTGTTCGATCCGGCGACGGCTTTTGCGGGAGTGCATTGGCAGGTCGGCGAAACCGCAGCGCGCTTGATCGCCGAGGGCAAGATTGCCCCGCTGATTATCGTCGGAATCGACAACACGAAGAACCGCATTCGCGAGTACATTCCTTATCGCTCGATCGATCCACGGGTGTTCTTCCCGAAAGGAAAGTATTATCCGAATTTTCTGCGTTATGAGGTTATGCCGCTGATTCGAGAACGGTACCGCGTGATGGCGGGGCCAGACTATGCGGGGATCGGCGGTTCTTCGCTAGGCGGGCTGATTACGCTGTATACGCAGCTTGCGGCGCCCGGCGTATTTGGCCGTGTGCTGATTGAAAGCCCGTCTTTGTTTGTAGCGAACGGCAAGATTCTGGAAGACGTCCGGCGCCTCCGCGCTCCCGCCGGGCGCGTTTACCTGGGGATGGGGACTCGCGAAGTTGGCGACGCCGGAAAGGACGCCAAGATCGTCGAGGACGTACGACAGTTGGAGCGTCTTCTGCGCGAGGCGGGATTGGACGATCAGCACTTGAAGGTTCGTATCGACGAAGGCGGTACACACAGTGAATCGGCATGGGCAGCACGGTTTCCCGAGGCGCTGGAATTTCTGTTTTCGTAAGGCCGCGCGCTTCCTTCATTTGCCGCTGGGCGATGGGTTATTATTATCGGTCTTCTTCTCAGAAATATTTCGTGGGGGCCCTATGAAGATTCGAAGTTTGGTGGTGTGGTGTGTTCTGTCGGTGGCTTTGGGGGTCGCTGCGCTCGCGCAGCCTTTCAGTGAAGCGCAATTTAAGGGCATGAAGTGGCGCGACATCGGTCCTTATCGCGGAGGGCGCGTGCTCGCGGTCGCGGGAGTGACCGGTAGTCCTTATACCTACTACTTCGGTGGAGTGGCCGGAGGGGTGTGGCGTACAACCGACGGTGGCGTCGACTGGCGGCCGATCTCCGACAAGGGCATGATTTCGTCCATTGGCGCCATTGCGGTTTCGGATTCGAATCCGAATGTCATTTACGTGGGAACGGGCGAGTCTTGTCTGCGAGGGAATATCTCGTACGGCGATGGCATGTATAAGACCACCGATGGCGGCAAAACGTGGCAGCACATCGGACTGAAGGACACGCAACACATCGCGCGCGTTTGGGTCGATCCGCACAACTCCGATCACGTGCTGGTCGCTGCACTGGGGCATGCCTACGGTCCGAATCAGGATCGCGGCGTCTATCGTACGAACGACGGTGGCAAGACGTGGGACAAGGTTCTGTACAAGGACGACAAATCGGGAGCCATCGATCTCTCGGTTGATCCGCACAACTCTAATATTGTGTTTGCTGCACTCTATCAGATCCAGCGTTCGCCGTGGGGGTTGGAAAGCGGCGGTCCGGGCAGCGGCTTGTATCGTTCGACGGATGGCGGAAATACATGGACGCATCTGGAAGGGAAGGGTTTGCCTGCGGGAATTCTCGGCCGGATTGGCGTGAGCGTTTCAGGCGGCGATTCAAATCGTGTCTATGCTCTGATTGAATCGAAGGAGAGTGGACTTTATCGCTCTGACGACGGCGGCGAAAGCTGGTCGCGGGTGAACGACGATCAACGGTTGACGCAACGCGCATGGTATTTCACTCATATCTTTGCCGACCCGAAGAGTCCTGACACGGTTTACATGCTGAACACGGGCATGTTCCGCTCGACGGACGGTGGCAAGTCGCTCAATCTTCTTCCAGCTCCGCACGGCGATCATCACGGCTTCTGGATCGATCCACAGAATCCCAATCGCCTGATTAATGGGAACGACGGCGGCGCGACGATTTCGGTGGATGGCGGCAAGAACTGGTCGACGCAATATAACCAGCCGACAGCGCAGTTCTATCACGTTGCTGCGGACAACGATTTCCTCTACAAGGTGTACGGCGCGCAGCAAGATAACTCGACCATCGGCATTCTGAGCCGAACTGACGACGGCTACATTGGCCGTCAACACTGGTTCGACGCAGGCGGCGGAGAAAGTGGATACATTCAGCCGGATCCGCGCGACTCGAACATCATCTATTCTGGTTCGGGCGGAGGAGCGGTCATGCGGGTCGACCGGCGCAGCAATCAAGAGCAGGACGTTACGGTTTGGCCGGAAGATGCGGCTGGTCACGGAACTGGAGACATGAAGTATCGGTTGGGATGGACGCAGCCGATTCTGATTTCTCCACATGATCCGAATGTCGTTTATACGACTGCGGAGCGGGTCTTCAAGACGACTGACCAGGGGATGAGCTGGACGGCGATCAGTCCTGACCTGACGCGGAATGATAAGAGCAAACAGGTATCGTCTGGAGGTCCGCTGACCAAGGACAATACTTCGGTCGAGTATTACGACACGGTGTTTGCGATTGCGGAATCGCCGGTGCAGAAAGACCTGATCTGGGCTGGAACGGATGATGGTTTGATTCACCTGACTCGCGATGGTGGGAAGAACTGGGCAAACGTGACGCCGAAGGGAATTCCCGAATGGAGTCTCGTCAGCATCATTGAGGCTTCGCCGTTTGACGCGGGGACAGCTTACGCGGCGGTCGATACGCACAAACTCGACGACCTGAAGCCATATATCTATAAGACTACTGATTTTGGCAAGTCATGGACGAAGATCACGAACGGGCTTCCTGACGGTGCTTATACGCATGCTGTGCGTGAGGATCCGGTGCGGAAGAACCTTCTCTACGCGGGGACTGAAACCGGAATCTTCGTTTCATTTGATGGCGGAGCGAACTGGCAATCGCTGCAACTGAACTTGCCGAACACTCCGATTCACGACCTAATTATTAAAAACAACGATCTGGTTGTGGCCACGCATGGCCGAGCTTTCTGGATTCTGGATGACATCAGCCCGTTGCGCGCAGTTTCGGCGCAGGCGTCCTCGGAGGCCGTTCTCTATAAGCCGGTGGTTACTTACCGGCTGCGCTGGCCTCCATTCTTCGAGCACCACCAGCCGGTGGGAGAGAATCCGGCGACGGGCGCGATCATTTCTTACTATCTGCCGACGGCGCCGAAGGGCGTGGCGTCGCTCGAGTTCATCGATGCGTCGGGGAAGGTGGTTCGGCGCTACTCCAACGAAGAGAAGAAGGAAGCGGACACGCCGCCTGAATGGCCTGACCAAACACCGCCGGACGAGAAGATTCCGACCGATGTTGGGGTGAACCGCTTTGCGTGGGATCTGCTGCTGCAAGGTCCAACGCCCCTGGCCGGCGAACCGGGAGCTGAATTCCGGGATCGCGGGCCAATGGTGCTTCCTGGTTCGTATCAGGTGCGGCTTACGGTTGACGGCAAATCTTATACGGCGCCTTTGGAGGTGAAGATTGATCCTCGCGTGAAGGCTACGCAAGAGGACGTGCAGGCGGAAGTTGAGTTGGGACGCAAGATCGTAGCGCAGGTTTCGGCGATACACGAGGCTGTGGGCACGATTCGCGAAGTGCGGGTGCAGACGCGGGGACTCGATAAACGGCTGGGCGACGACGCGCATTATGCGGCGCTCGTTTCCGCGATGAAGGATTTCGACAAGAAGAGCTTCGATCTGGAGTCGCAACTACTGCAGGTGAACTCGAAGAGTTCAGAGTCGAATCTGAATTATCCGGTGCTGATCGATGAGCGCTTGCACTCGTTGCTCTTCAGCGTGGAGTCGGCGGATGCGCGTCCTACGAAGCAGCAGTATGAGGTTTACGAAGACCTGGAAAAGCAGGCGCGGCCGCTGCTGGCGCAGTATCACGAGCTGATATCGAAAGATTTGCCAGCGCTGAATGAGATGGTGAACAAGCAGAACATTCCGACGCTGTATGTGAGTGCGGGGAAGTAGAAATCGTTTCGCAGTTCCTATATTGCTTCGTCCAGTTGGTGAAAATTCAGATTTCGCCGGATTAGAACAGTTCGATGGCGGCGGCATGGCCCGAAGCGGAAGCGAGTCGACGGTCGCGTGTCACGAGTGCCGCGCCGAGTTTCTCGGCCAGCACGACGTAGGCGGCATCATAAGCTGAGAAATTGTGGCGGAGTTGCCAGATGCGGGGCATGAGGACGAGATGAGGATATCGAGCAATGCGGAGATCCAGAAGATCGCGGAAGGCCTCGTCAGCACGGCGGGCAGAGATCACCGCTTGCAATGCCAGACGCCGTAATACTTGCGCGACCTCGAGATCGAGAAGGTGCGGCGCGTGCAGGGTTTCGTGATGAGAATAAATACGCTTCTCGATGCGCTGCCCAGCGGACGTCTGAAGAAGCCAGTCCACTGTGGCCGACGCATCCAGGACAATCATCGCGCCTGGCGCTCTTCTCGAAGCAAGCGAGCGGTATCGATCGGCACGGAAACTGGCTTACGTGTATGCAAACGCTCCCGCAATTGCGCCAGGGTTGGCCGGTCTGCAATTTCTTTTATTTCTGCCAACAGATAGTCCGAAAGCGACATACCGGCCATTGCGGCGCGAGCTTTGAGGCCGCGGTGCAGGGCATCAGGTACATTGCGCAGCTGGATCATCTTTGCCATGCGCTAAGCATACTTTCATGTTCTGCACATGTCAATGGAATGGGCCGATTGTTTCTTCGGTGGTCACCGAAGGAGAGCGCCAGAACGTTCGTTTTATTCCCATGGGCGGGAATTGTGCGCCTCGGGATGAATATTTCTAGCATTGTTGCAGCTCAAACGCCCTCCCGGCCGCGAAAAAACTATGGTTGGTCATTCGATCCTCCTTGTATTCTTTCTCTCAGGCGTTGTTCGCCTTCAAGCCTGGGGGCTTTAAGGCCGCCTTTCTGGGACGGGAGACACACTGCCGCAAATGCCGCTCAGAAGTCCTTTGGAAGTCATCAAGAACTTCTCAAGATTTATTAAGACGCCGGTAGGAGTAAGAAAAGCAAAGCGTTTTTGCGAGATCGGGTTGGGCACCTACGGGAGTGAAACAGCTCTTATTTGCGCGAGAACCAAAGGGCAATGACTATGTGATTAGTGATCGGGATGGAGGTCGAAGCATTCATAGCAGAAAAGCGAACGGGTACTATCCACCATCGGAAGGCGTGGAGCAAGCGACTTGCGCTGCGCGGTCCTGGGCTTCGTGTTGGGGATCGCGGGTCAGGTGAAGGTGAACGGAGACCGTGGCCTCAGGACAATCCTTGATGAGTTGTACGCCGTCCGATGGAGCGAAGTCTGGCGGAAGGAGAGAGTGGTTGTCGTCGAGGAAGGTTTCGAGGTAGTCGTGACTGAAAACGGCTCCCGGCTGGAGTGTCCATAAGACTTCGAGCGTCTGTGCAACTTCTCTCGGGCCGGTCACTTCGAGTTTGTCCATACGATACTGCGGACCCTCTTCGACTTTGATGTTTAACTTCACGGTTGAACTGGAATCTAACTTCGTGTCTGGGACGAAAATAGAATCCAGAAATCCTCGTGAGCGGTAGAGTTTCTGCATGGCTTGCAGGCCGCCGACAATCTTGGCCCGTTTGAACGAGTCGCCTTTCTTCATGGGGAACCTGGCGCGGAGCGCGTCGGAGCCGATGGCGTGATTTTCGGTGAACTCGATGATGGACAGGTGGCAGAGCGGCCCTTCGGTGACCTGGGCTTCGAGGCGGGCTGGCTTCGGAGAGGCGAGCGGGTCGACAACTTTGACGTCCAGTTTCTGAATTACGGCGGTGAAATATCCACGATCTTGAAACTGGGCCAGGATGACCTCTTGTAAGTATTCGTTATCGTCGTCAAATTTCGATCCGACGATTGCGCTCGTGATCTCGGCCAGTTCAGCGGTGTCGACGGATTGAGTTCCGGAGATGGCGAGGTTCTCGATGAGAAGCTGTGGAGGGTTGTTTTGAGCAACGATGCGAAGATAAGAAATAAAGAGCAGAGCGGAAATGGATAGTACTCTTTCGAATCTGAAGCGAAGCATAGGGCCTCCTTCTGCGTGAGGAACGGGCTGGAAGCGATGCGGACCGTAGGCAGTCCATATCCTCCCCGCCCAGCCGCGAAAAAATGCGACCAGGACGGGCCACCCTTTGGGGGAGGCCCGTCGCTCTGGGCGATCGAAGTGCGCGTTTAGAGGCGGGCGCAGACGGCTTTGGTTTGGGTGTAGAGCTCCATTACGTCTTTGCCCATTTCGCGGCCCCATCCGGACTGCTTGTAGCCACCGAAGGGGAGTGCGGCGTCGAAGATGTTGTAGCAGTTGATCCAGACGGTGCCGGCGCGGAGTGAGGACGCGAGACGGTGGGCCTTGGAGATGTCTTTGGTCCAGATGCCGGCGGCGAGTCCGTAGATGGAGTCGTTGGCGCGGCCCGTGAGCTCTTCGGGATCGTCGAAGGGGATGGCGGCGACGACGGGTCCGAAGATTTCTTCTTGCACGATCCGCATGTTGTCTTTGGTGTTGACCAGGACGGTGGGTTCGACGAAGTAGCCTTTGTTGCCAAGTTTCTTGCCTCCCGCGACAGCGGTTGCGCCTTCGGAGAGGCCGATTTCCAAATAGTTACAGACGCGCTGCAACTGCTCTTCGGAGACGAGCGGGCCCATGGAGGTGTCGGGCTCGAGTCCGGAGCCGACGCGAATTTTCTTGGCTTTTTCGGAGACGCCTTCGACGACGCGATCGAAGACGGGACGTTCGACGAAGAGGCGGGATCCGGCGCAGCAGCATTGGCCGTGATTGAAGAAGATGGCGCTGGCCGCGCCGCCGATGGCGGTATCGAGGTCGGCGTCTTTGAAGATGACGTTCGGCGATTTGCCGCCGAGTTCGAGAGAAACTTTTTTGAGATTTCCGGTGGCGGCGTGGACGATGAGCTTGCCGACTTCGGTGGATCCGGTGAAGGCAATTTTGTCGACGAGGTCGTGAGCGGCGAGAGCGGCACCGGCGGTTTCGCCGTATCCGGGGACGATGTTGACGACGCCGTCGGGGAATCCGGCTTCCGCGATGAGCTCACCGAGACGGAGCGCGGAGAGCGGTGTTTGCTCGGCGGGCTTGAGGACGACGGTGCATCCGGAAGCGAGCGCGGGACCGAGTTTCCAGACGGCCATGAGCAGAGGGAAATTCCAGGGGATGATCTGGCCAACTACGCCGATGGGTTCACGCAGCGTGTAGGCGTGATACATGGCGCCGGGCGTGTACGGGACAGAGAGGGGAATGGTGGAACCTTCGAGTTTGGTGGCCCATCCGGCCATATAGCGGAAGAGGTCGACAGCGAGAGGAACGTCGGCGGCGCGGGCAACGGTGAGGGGCTTGCCGTTGTCGAGGGTTTCGAGGGTGGCGAATTCTTCGGTGTGTTGTTCGAGAAGATCGGCAAGTTTCCAGACGAGCTTGCCGCGCTCGGCGGCGGTCATGCGGGACCATGGTCCGCTGTCGAAGGCGCGGCGGGCGGCGCGGACGGCGGCATCGATGTCGGCGCGATCGCCTTCGGCAACCTGCGCGAGGACTTCTCCGGTGGCGGGATTGTAGGTGGGGAAGGTCTTGCCGGAAGCGGCGTTGATCCACTTGCCGTCGATGAGCATTTTGCGGGTGGTGGAGATGAAGTCGGTGACGCGAGAATCGATATTGATCGGGGAAACGGCGATGCCCATAGTGGCCTCCTGAAGACGGAACGAGCGAGTGAGAAATTATTGCGACGAAGCGGCCCCGAAAGATAGTAGACCCGGGGGAATGTGGAAGGCAAATCGGGACTGGGGAGATGAGTTCACGACAGCCGAGAAAGCTGCTGCTGCCGTCAAAGCCGAAGGTGCTGGTGGTGGTCGCGACTCACGATCACGTGGTTACTCCGGGACCGGCGGGAGAGTTCGCGAAGATGCTCGGAGCCGAGTTACTGGAACTCGACAGCCATCGCCCTGGTCAAGTCTCTAGGCATTCTCCGTGGGGGTCGCGGTAGTGTCGATGCGTAATCGCTTTCACTATGTCAAGCATGCTTGACATAATGACAAGTCTAATTTACTCTCTCAATTGTGCCTAAGACACTCCTTCCAAGCTGGCGCTCTCGATTCACCCGTCCGGCGTTTCTCTGGGCGGTGTGCGCACTGCTTATCAATTTCGCAATACAGTCGCTCGGGAAGACGAGGTTGCTTCCTTCTTGGCTTGCCCTCCTACCGGTGATACCGGCAATCTTCTTTGTGGTGGCGCTGTTCCGTGCCGTGCAGAGAATGGATGAACTGCA
>Ga0302320_10000655_pt1 | contig 82352 bp, 51 predicted proteins | sample Bog_T0_3_FD_202130 | JGI IMG/M metagenome (GOLD analysis project Ga0302320, IMG submission 202130) | Peat permafrost microbial communities from Stordalen Mire near Abisko, Sweden - Bog_T0_3 | ecosystem: Environmental > Terrestrial > Soil > Wetlands > Peat | place: Sweden: Abisko, Stordalen Mire...
AGTGCGCCCGCCAACAGCACGCCGAGAGACAGGAGCACATACCGGATGTTTCTTTGAAAGACGACCGGATACTCATCGCGCATGTAGCGGAACATGCCGAGAAAACTGGTTCGGCGGCTCGAATAAATGATATGGTGAGCGCGAGCCAGCAACTGATTCACGTGTTCGGTATAGGCCCGCGCGGTTGCGTCCTGGCGCAAGGCAGAAAGATCGCCGGCTACCTGCCGATAGAGCATGGCGGTCTCCTGAAGCTCTGCCCTGGACAGCACGCGCAGCCCGTGCTCATCCGCCTGGGCCAGCAGCTGAGCGAGCCGCTCCCAGTAAGGACGACGCTTTTGCAGCCAGTGATTTGAGAGAATAATTGCCATGGATTCGATTGGAAATCAGCTTAACATCGAGACCCCGGAACTGGTTCCGATCGAGATGCCTGTTGCGGGAATCGGCAGCCGTTTTATCGCGATCCTGGTTGACTACCTGATCTGGTCGGCGGGGTTTACGGTGCTCGTGATTCTGGCGGCGATTCTTTTGCCCGCGCTGCATTACTTTGGGGGAACGTCAGAGAACTGGCTTATTGGATTTTTCGTTGTCATTATTTTTCTCGTGCACTGGGGATACTTTGCGCTGTTTGAAGCTTTCGACAATGGGCGAACGCCGGGAAAACACGTGGCCAAGATTCATGTGATTCACCGGTCGGGGCGCGCCATCAGTTTTGTTGAGGCGCTGGCGCGAAACCTGGTTCGGTTCGTGGATTATCTGCCTGGATTTTATGGCGTCGGCGTTATTGCGATGTTTTTAAGCAAGCAAAATCAGCGCCTCGGAGATATGGTTGCGGGTACGCTGGTGGTGCACGATCGCGCCGTGGATTCGCCGCACTGGGGTGAACTGGGGTCGCGCACGATTACGAATCCGGTATTTGCGCAGGCTGGGCCGATTCCAGCTCCGCACTTGAGTGTCTCGTTGCCCACGGGCGCGCTTGGCAAACTTTCCACGCCGGACCTTGAGGTTCTCGAAGGTTTCTTTTCCCGACGCCTGGATATGGACATGGCGACTCGTGCGGGACTGGCCGCGCGCATTGCGAACGCGCTGTGCGCCAAGTCGGGCCTTGAGATTCCGCCGGAGACGAGCGTGGAGACGTTTCTTGAAGCAGTCGCTTATCAGTTGAGAGAGTTGTCTCGGATGCATTGAGATCAAGTTTGACGATCCGATAGACTTGATGAAGGATTCAAGCGGAATTCGCACGCAGGAGATCGAGAATGCAGAAGCAGGACTGGGCCGGGGTTTTTCCCGCCGTGACAACTCCGTTCAAGGAAGACCTTTCCATCGATTTCGAGGCATGGGAGCGGAAGCTCGACTGGTTTGTCGCGAGCGGGTGCCGTGGCATTGTGGCCCTGGGCTCTCTTGGCGAAGCTCCAACGCTCACGAAAGATGAGAAGGTTGAGTTGCTGCGTCGGGCGAAACATGCGCTCAAGGGCCGCGCGCCGTTGGTTGCGGGCATCTCGGCGCTCAGCACTGCCGATGCCGAGAGTCTGGCGAAAGCGGCCATGGATGCAGGCGCGGATGGGCTCATGGTGCTGCCTCCGTACGTGTACCGCGGGGACTGGCGTGAGACGGAGAACCACATGAGCGCGATTTTCAAAGCGACTCCGCTCTCATCGATGCTCTATAACAATCCCATCGCGTACCAAACCGATGTGACTCCGGAACAAATTATTGTGCTTCGCGACAAGCATCCGAATTTCCATGCGGTGAAGGAGTCGAGTGGCGACATACGGCGCGTAACGCAGTTGCGGCTGCTGGCCGGCGACACGCTTGCGATTTTTGTGGGCATGGATGATGTGCTCGTGGAAGGTGTTGCGGCCGGCGCGATTGGATGGATCGCGGGGCTCGTGAATGCGTTTCCTGAAGAGTCGGTGCGGCTGCTCGATCTTGCCAAACGCGGTGCGGCTCCTGCTCTTGATTCTCTCTATTCCTGGTTTCTGCCGCTGTTGCGTTTGGATACCGTTCCCAAATTTGTGCAGCTCATCAAGCTGGTGGAGCAGGAGATGGGTGTCGGCTCTGAGCACGTGCGGCCGCCGCGGCTCGCACTGACGGGAAGCGAACGCGAGGATGCGCTTGCGCTGATTCGCCACGCGGTGAAAGAGCGCGCGGCATAGAGGCCCTGCTGTAACATCAGCGACGATCTGGGGGCTCCCACGAACTGGGTGCAAGGTGCGCGCCGAAGGGCCTCGGGGAAGCGCCAGTCGGTGTGCTGATATCGCCTTTCGTCTTTTGCAGCTCCGCATAGCGCTGAATCACATCGGGCGGGAAGGTGGGAATCAGCGCTTCGATGTCTCGCGTCAGCTCCGCCACGATTTCCGGATGCAGTTTTGCCACGTCATAGCTTTCGGTTGGATCCTGCCGCAGGTTGTAGAGTTCGGGATGCTGCAGCCATGCGCTTTTTTGTGCGCTCGTGGTGCGGTCATTGAGGTAGATTTCGCCATCCGATCCCTGGGCTACGCGCAGTTTCCAGTCCTGCTTGCGAATGCAATGCAGATTCAGGCCGCCTTCGCCCATTGGACTGAAGTACAGGCGGGGCTTCGGCTCGCTCAGGTCGCTTCGATGACTTCCACCCAGAACGCTCGACATGTCCACGCCATCCAGAGGTTTGTCAGGAACCTTGAGACCGCACAGGGAAACAAGCGACGGAAGAATGTCGAGGCTGCTGTGCCAACCCTCTTCCACTTGACCGGGCGCAATGGTTCCCTTCCACCTGGCGAGGAATGGAACACGAAAGCCGCCTTCAAACGTTGACGCCTTGCGCCCGCGAACGAGGCCAGGATTTCCCTGGTACCAGGGGCCGTGGTCGCTGGTGAAACAGATCAAGGTGTCAGAGCTAAGGCCTTTGCGCTCGAGCGCGGCGACGATCTCGCCGACGCTCCAATCAATTTCTGCGATGGCATCGCCAACGTCTCCGAACGAAGTTTTGCCGCGAAAACGTTCCGAGGCGCGCGCGGGATCGTGAGGATAGGAATAGGCGAGGTAGAGAAAGAAGGGCGTGTCGTCCTGCGCCTCGATAAATTTCACAGCTTCTTCTGTGTAGCGCGGCGTCAGCAGGGTGCGGTCCGTATCCTGCTCGAGGATCGTCGTGTCGCGGATCAACGGAAGCGGATACATGTCGTCGCTGTAGGGGACGCCATAGTAGGAATCGAATCCGCGGTTGGTGGGTAGATACTCCGGCTTGTCGCCCAGGTGCCACTTGCCAATTGCCATTGTGTTGTAGCCGGCGTCGTGAAAAAGATTGGAGGCCAGCGTCTCGTCGAGAGAGGTGCCCGTGGGAGAGTTGGGGCCGAATGCTCCGGTGGTGCTGCTTCGGTGACCGTAACGCCCCGTGAGCAATGCGGCCCTGGATGCCGAGCAGATTGGGTGCGCTGAATTGTAGCGGGTGAAGCGCGAACCTTCGGCGGCCATCGCATCGAGATTGGGAGTCGGCAATTTGGAGCCATAGGAACCGAGATCACCAGAGCCGAGGTCATCGCAGATCATGAAAATTACATTCGGCTGACTGTGACGCCTGCGGGGCGGCGTTGGCGCTGGTTCGGAGCTTTCAGCGAAGGAAGGCAATGAATTTCCGAGCGCGGGCAATGCGCAGAGCGCCGAAAACACCTTGAAAAACTCTCTCCGTCGAAATGGCATTGTTTGAGACTCCTTTCAGCAGCTTAGCTCAAGGGAAGATCATTTGCCGCTATTCGCCGTGCTTCGCGCTTTCGTCAGGGCTGAGGCTCAGCTTGTTCCACTTTGCGGCGAGATGCGGGTCGGACAAGGCTTTGATGAAGACACCTCCCACCACACTGCGCGCTTCAAAATGGAGATGACTTCCGGTCTTGGTGTCATACCAGTCGGAGAGCGGAACGCGGTCGGGTGTTTCGTTGGTCCATTGGTAGATGGGATCGATGAGCGCGTTGAACTGCTTGGGATCGGAAGCCAGCGTGGCTGTCCAGACGGACCAGTCGAGCTTGGTGTAATCTTCGCGGACGTCGAGCGGAAGGCCGTAGCGGTTGGCTTTCTTCATGTAGTAGGCCAGTTCGGTTTCGCGCACGCTTTTTGGAAAGAGATTGAAACCGAGAATCTGGTCCCACACCAGGTTGTATTTCTGGCTCCAGGTATCGGGGCTGTTGAAGGCAAGCTTGTAATGGTCGCCTTCAGCGGCCATGGTGACCCACTTCTGCGCCATGGATTTTGCGGTAGCACTGTAGTCAGCAGCGACGTCTCCGTGCTTGAGCTGATGCGCGAGATCGGCGTAAGCAGCGAGGCCTTCGATGGCCTTGATGGAGAGATTGGCGTTGTGGGCAAGGTGGCCCGCGAAATCGTCGGTGCTCAACTGGTTCTCAGGATCGAGGCCCTTGTCGCGCAGGTACTGCGCCCACTTGGTGAGCTCGGGCCAATAGCGTTCCGCGAGTTGCGCGTTGCCTTCAGCACGTGCCAATGCGTCGATAAGGATGAGCATGTTGCCGCTCTCTTCGACCGGCATCTGGTTCTCTTCGGTTTTTTCTCCGCCTCCATATACCTGGCCGTTGGCGAGAGGATATTGGCCGAGGTCATGAGGCGAAAATGGAAAACGCCAGCGGCCGAGGGCCGAATATTCGAGCACGGGAACGAGCTGTGCTTCGAGCAGCTTGGGTTGGAGAAAAAGGAAAAACGGCGCCGAAGGATAGATCACGTCGACGGTGGAGATGCATCCGTTCGAAGTGTTCTCCTTCGGGAACATCATCGGCGTGCCATCAAGATCGGCTGCGATTTTGTGCGCGGCGAGCGTCTGCCGATAGGCGAGGATCGCGATGGCGGCATAGTGCTCGCCGCCTACCTTGACGAGGTCGTCGGTCAACTTTTTGTCGTAGGCGTCGCCGGCCGAATCCAATGTGGCATAGCGTTCTTCTGCCTGGTCGAGCAGTTCTTCCACCGGCAAGTCGTTGCGCTGCCAGTAGGGGCGCAGGTTCCGCTGTAGAAATTGGATGGCATAGCCCTCGGTGTAGGCGACAAGCAGATGCCGCCTGACCGGTTCCGCATTCACACGGCCGAGGTCGAAGACGACTGCGAGATGCGGGCAGTCTCGACCCGCAGACTGAGGCATGCCGATGGAATCGCTCGTTGCGAGCTTTCCGTCCGAGGCGAAGTCGGCGGCTGCATGCGGCGCAATCACCATGGCCGCATCTTCATCCTTTGGCGCGGCCAGATGGAAATAGCCCCAGTCGATGCGGAGATTGTCGCCGGAACGATTGAGAAGATTTTGATCGCGCGATCCGACGGAGAGGACATTGAGGCTCGTGCTCTGGTTGCGGCTCAGGACAACTTGCTGGCCTGAATCGTTGACGGCGATGACGGGGCTCACATCGACAAGGATGGACACCTGGTGGGCCGCGCCGTCATTCGAGTGGGCGCTCCACGACAGATACGTCACCGGCCGTGAAACCAGGTCTATATCATTCATCATGGCCGGCGTAAAGAACGAAAGCTCGAGCGTGATACCGCCCTGCTTGAACGCATAATGCGTGTGCGTCGGCGTGATGGAGCTGCTGGTCTGCTCCATGGCGGGGATTGGATCCTGGCGCCCTCTCGCAGTGCGGCCCATAAAGCGAAAGGGCTTGCCGTCAATGCGCGCAACGCCAGTGATGGGTTCAGCGGCGCCGGTCCAATGGGTTGTCTCGGAATCCGCAAGGTGGTCGGTCGTGGACCAGATGCTGAAGTACGGGTCATGGGCGATCAGCGGAGTAGCGGGCGCACGTTGTTGCGAGACAACAGCAGATACACCAAGACAGCAGACGATTGAGCATGCGGCAAACAAACGAGCGACCTTCATGAGAATCTCCTTCGGGGATGAAGCTAAAGATGGATGCGCGGATCTCGGTTCAGACTGGAAAACGTTTCCAACCGCTGCGGAACTCCATCCTCGTTTTGAGCCGACTCAACCGTTCCAGTAACTCTTCCTAGCTGCTTCCGTCGGTGACCATACTAGTGGATGGATACCGCATAGGCAACCCACGCAGGAAGGCCAAGCACCCTCTCTGAGGCCGATTGCAAACTACTTGGATTAGCGCTCAGTTTGTTCCCCGAACCTGATGCCGGGTTCGGCGAGAGTCTCTGTTTCCAGACGAGTTGCCACCGATTCATCTTGTGGATTGGATTCTGGGGATGGACAGGCCTCAGTAAAGGGATTTACTGTGCTGAGGGACCCTGCTCACCGAAGACCGGCCATTCCAATGCGGCGTGGAAATGAGTCTTCCGGCGGCCGGCATCCTGGGCGCAGCCTGATCATGAACCTGATTTTGCGCTCCATTGGGCATCTTCGCCTTGGACATTGGCGGTCGCCCGCACTCAACCTGGAGGAACTACATGAAGTACTGCAAGAAACTCACTTTCACTGGCATTGTTGGTTGGACGGGGACGCTTTTACTGGTCACAATTCTGCATGCCGCAAGCGCCCAAGAGACGCAGAAACTTCCTTATCTGGATCCGAGTTTGGCCCCGGAGCAGCGGGCAGCTGACCTGGTGCATCGCATGACTCTTGCGGAGAAGGCGACCCAGATGCAGAACAACTCCGCAGCTGTGCCACGGCTCAATATTCCCGCATACCAATGGTGGAGCGAGGCGCTGCACGGCGTAATCAACGAGGGCGTCACCGAATATCCCGAGCCGATTGGTCTGGCGGCGACGTTTGACCCGCAGGGGATCCACACCATGGCGGGCCAGATTGGCATTGAGGGCCGCATCAAGCACGTGCAAAACCTGCGCGAGGGACACACGGGCATCATGGGAGGCCTGGATTTCTGGTCGCCCAATCTGAACATCTTCCGCGATCCGCGCTGGGGCCGCGGCCAGGAAACCTACGGCGAGGATCCTTTCCTCACAGGCCGCATGGGCGTTGCCTACGTGACCGGGTTGCAGGGCGATGATCCAAAGTATTACCTGGGCATCGCGACACCGAAGCACTATGCCGTACACAGCGGACCGGAGCCGACGCGGCACTTTGCCGACGTGGACGTTAGCAAGCACGATGAGGTGGACACCTACGAGCCAGCATTCCGCGCTGCCATCGTGGAGGGCAAAGCCGACTCAATCATGTGCGCGTACAACGCAATCAATGGCGAGCCGGCATGCGCAAATCAGTACCTTCTTCAGGATCAATTACGCGGCAAATGGGGCTTCCAGGGGTATGTCGTTTCAGATTGCGACGCGGTTCGCGACGTTGCAGCCAATCACCGCTATCGCGCAACCCAGGCGCAAGGCGCGGCGATCTCCGTAATCCGCGGCATGGACAACGAGTGCGTGACCTTCACCCAACGGTTCGGAGAGCCGGTGGAGAAGGCTTATATCGATGCGGTGCAGTTGGGATACCTGCCGGAAGCAACGCTGGATCAGTCGCTGATCCGCTTGTTTACCGCGCGCATCAAGCTCGGCATGTTTGACCCGCCGGATATGGTTCCCTATACCAAGATCGACGAGAAGGAACTGGACAGCGCGGAGCATCGTGCGCATGCACGCAAGCTGGCGAATGAGTCGATGGTGCTGCTCAAAAACGACGGCATGCTTCCGCTCAAGGCGGGAATCAAGAAGATCGCTGTCATTGGCCCGCTGGCCGACCAGACCAAGCCGCTGATCGGAAATTATGCCGGCCAACCGACGCACATCGTCTCGATACTCGACGGTATTAAGGCTGAGTTTCCAAATGCGGAGATTACGTTTGCCGCTGGAACGCAGTTCCTGCGGACAGATGGAACTCCTGTACCGGACAGCGTTCTTACTACGCCCGATGGCAAGCCTGGTCTGAAGGCTGACTATAACGAGGGCATGCGGCAGGGACCGCCGACTGGAGAAGCGGGTCCAAAACCGTTCTTCAGCCGCACGGAAGCCAATGTGAAGCTCACCGAAGATAATCTTCCAGCAGAAGTCGCAGGGAAGAAGACGTTCGGCGTGCAATGGACAGGATTCCTGACGCCTGCGGAAACAGGAGATTTTCTGGTCGGCATTCGCGCGGCGGGCTTCGGAAGGCTTACGGTGGATGGCAAGCAAGTGGCGTCGGCATTCGGCGGCGGCACGCGAGGAGTTAATGCGGGGGTGGGCCGCGTCCATCTCGAAAAGGGACACAAGGTCGCTGTCGAGATTTCGTATGGAACCAGGAATGGCAAGCCGCATGCGGAGCTGATCTGGGCCAAGGCAATCAGCGGCGTTTCACCCGAGGCACTTGCAGCGGCGAAGAATGCCGATGTGGTGATCGCGGTGGTTGGCATCACCAGCCAGCTTGAAGGCGAAGAGATGCCGGTGACCGAGCCGGGATTCCTCGGCGGCGATCGCACGAGCATCGATCTTCCTCAGCCGGAAGAGGACCTGGTGGAAGGCGTGGCAGCCCTTGGGAAGCCACTCGCTGTGGTTCTGATGAATGGCAGCGCGCTTGGTGTGAACTGGATCAACGAACATGCCAATGCGGTTCTGGAAGGATGGTATCCGGGCGAAGAAGGCGGCGCTGCTGTTGCGGAAACGCTGAGCGGCAAGAACAATCCCGCGGGAAGGTTGCCGATCACGTTCTACAAGGACGTGAGCCAGCTGCCCCACTTTGAAGACTACGAAATGACCAACCGGACCTATCGGTACTTCAAAGGCAAGCCGCTCTATCCGTTTGGTTATGGGTTGAGCTACACCACCTTCAAGTACTCCGACCTGAGCGTACCGACGCAGGCTGTCGCTGCCGGGCAACCGGTGGGAGCCGATGCAACCGTAACCAACACTGGCAAGGTGGCGGGAGATGAGGCGGTGCAGGTCTATCTGAAGTTCCCGGATGTGAAGGGTGCGCCTCAAATCGCTCTACGCGGATTCCAGCGCATCCATCTGGAGCCGGGCGAGAGCCGCAAGGTTCATTTCGATCTGAAGGACCGCGATCTGGTGATGGTCAACCTGCACGGTGTTCCGATGATTGCCGGCGGCGATTACACGATCAGCATCGGCGGAGGGCAGCCTGATACGGGAGCGCCGGTGGTGACTGGGCACTTCAGCGTCACTGGGCAGATCGATTTGCCTGAATAGGTTGGTAGGTTGAAACTGCCGCGACCGATTGTAAGACTCGGTCGCGGCAGTTTTTTTGCGGGGTAGTTCTTGAAGCAATGCGGCCTTTACGACTTCATTCCCCGGTGCCCAAGTGCGAGGCACGGGGGCACCCGGCTAATTCAAATTGATGTCGATGACTTGAATGGAGTATGCGGGCACGGTGTAGCTGAACGACGTTGAAGCGTTCGTAATGCTGGTGGTCTTCGGAACAATCCGCCTGGGACCGGTGATCGAGTTGGTCTCCTGGGTGGTGTTGCCGCTGAGCGTTGTCACGGTTGCGGTGTGTTGAATCCGATTTGCTCCGCTTAGATTGATTTGAACCGGCTGCGCAATGGACGAGGCGTTGACTAACTTGACCATGACACCATGCGTTTTTGAATTGCTGGTCACGGATTCGAAGAGGCGCGGGTTGTCGGTGACCAATTTGGAATCTGGAACCTGATCGCCAAGGTGTGTGCTGAACATGACCTGCGCCCAATAGCTTGGCGATCCGTAGCTGCCGAGCGCATCGTAGCCGATGAGATTGCTGGGCCACTGCATGCCGCCGGGGCTGACGTTGACGAATAACGGCGCATAGGAAGCCATCACAACGATGTCGCTGTTCCGCTCGAGCCCCGTCATCCAGGCGGCGTCTGCCAATGCCGCGCCCAGGTTGGTGGTGGGAGCGCCTTCGCGCGTTGCCCATTCACCCACGAGAATTTTAGGCCCGCTGCGGTCGTACGCGTCGTAGTGGTGTACGTCTTGAAAGAACTGCTGTGCCGTGCGGTAGAAGTGGGTGTGGAGCGTGTGGTCGTTGTCGTCGAGAATATCCGGGCGGACAAGCGTGACTGGCGCAGCGGCAACAAGCTTGATTTCAGGGTGAACCTGCTTGATCGCCTTGTAGAACTGCGCGAACCGCGCGTCGTAGGTTCCAGATGGGTCGTGATATTCCTCGTTGCCGACTTCGATCATGGAAAGGTGGAATGGTGCTGGATGACCATCTTTCGCTCGTTCGGCGCCCCAGCGGGTTGCGGTGCTTCCGGTGACGTACTCGATTTCGTCGAGAGCGTCCTGCACATAAGGTTCGAGGTCCTTGCCGGAGGCGATGTGGTCCCGGTTGAGGGCGTAGCCAGAGAACACGGCCAATAGCGGCTCCATGTGGAGGTCTTCACACCATGTCAGAAATTCGAGAAGGCCTATGCCGTCGGACGAGCGGTAGTTCCACGGCGCAGGATGCGTGGGCCGATCGACGAGTGGGCCGATAGTCTTCTTCCATTCGTAGTGCTCGTTCAGGTGCTCGCCTTCGACGTAGTTGCCTCCGGGAAAGCGGAGGAAGGCGGGGTGCAAGGCAGCCAACTTTTCCATCAGGTCGACACGCTTACCGTTCGGCTCATTCTTGTAGGTCGGCGGGAAGAGCGAGATGAGCGAGAACCATGCTGTTCCGGGATGCTCCACCAGAAATTCCAAATGGTTCTCGGCGGAGGGGATCAGCGTGCCCGTTTTGAGCGTGAAGGAGTAGCTCTGCCAGGAACTGCCCAGCGAGGGCACGGTCGTTGAGGCGGCGACCGATCCTGTCTTGTCGTTGACAAGGCGAATGGTCAGGCTACCGATCGCGGGGCTGTCGACCTTGGCGTAGAAGGAGCCTTGATAGGTGGTTGCGGGGCGTACCGCCATGCCCCAGTAACCGCTGTTGTAGAACCCGGCTTGCGCCTTTGCGTTGGCGGACACCGCGACCATCTTGAGGCTGTGCGGCAAGGCTGCGCTGGGGCCGGTGGTTTTGTCGACTTCGATGGTGGCCTCGGAGTTGCCGTTTTGTATGAGCGTCCAATTCTCAAGGCTGGGGCCACGGTTGGTCTGGAAGGTGCGGTTGCTGACGAGCTCCGCATACAAACCACCGTCGTAGGAGTGGTTGATTTCCTCGGTCATGATGCCGTAGAGGGTCGGACTGACGTTTGCAACGATTTTGGAGGTGTCAATGGAAAGCGTCGCCACGCCTTGTGAAAGCGCAGCAAGAGGGGCCACAATGAAAAAGAGAACTGCTGATTGAATCATGCGCATCGGGGACATTCCTTGAATTGGCATAGGGGACAATGTTTGAACTGATGAATTGTATCTTGTTCGTAATTCGTTTCACCAGCCGGCAAGGATCTCCTGCACTGCGCAAGGCCATTCTGAGCTTGCCAGGAGATTTGGCAGAGATTGTGATTTAAGGTTAGATATTGATTTGAGAAGCCAGAAATTTATGCCGTTTTCAGGGATTCGGGTGGCGGGCGCAGGTTGTGTGTGTTTTACGGTCCTGCTTTTCGCTGCCGCCCAGCAGCAGGCTACCCGGAATGAGCTTCCGGACACGACGGCAGACCGCGTTGCCGACAAGGGATGGTGGCCGACCCAGTCTCCCGCAACGACCAAAGGGTATGTCGGCAGCGATGCCTGCGCGGATTGCCATTCGGCAATCGAGTCGGCTCAATCGGAGAGCGAAATGGCCAAGGCAGCCTTTCGGCTGTCGGGTGGCGCTGCCGGGGACCCCGCGCCTGGAGATTATGTCCAGGGACCCTACACTTATCGCTTCACACCCAGCAAAACGAGTCCTGGCTATTCGCTTGAAGCGACGTCCAATGGCCAGTCGATTTCCGCTCCGATTGCCTGGACGTTCGGCGTCGGCGTTCACGGGCAAACCTACATTCTGGATACGAAGGACGGATTGACGGAGAGTCAGGCCAGCAGCTTCACGGCTATTCATCGCGCGGCACTGAGCCCGGGGCATAAGCCGGTGGAGGAGGGGCAGCTCGAGAATGCGCTGGGCCTTCCGCTCAAGGCCGGGGATGCTGTCAAGTGTTTTGCTTGCCATACGACGGCGTCTTCGGTGAATGCCAAGCTGAATGCGGCAGAGGCAGTTCCAGGGATCCAATGCGAGGCTTGCCACGGGCCGGGGCTGGAGCATGTGAATGCGGCCGTGGCCGGGCAAAAGGAGCAGGCTCGGCAGGCAATCTTCAATCCCGCCTCGCTCACGCCCACCGGCGCGAACGATTTTTGCGGTTCCTGCCATCGAACCATGATGGATGTCGTTATGAATGAGCCCGAGCCCGGCCCGTTTACCATCCGCTTTCAGCCCTACCGCCTGGAAGAGAGCCGTTGCTGGAAAAGCACCAAGGATGCGCGGTTGACCTGTACAGCCTGCCACGACCCGCATACGCCCATGGTGAGGGACACGCACTTTTACGACCAGAAATGCTTGAGCTGCCATAGTTTACGCAAAGATGCCAAGCATGACGCTTCCCGGAGCTCCCGGACGGTACCCGCAAAAATCTGCCCAAAGGCGACAGAGAATTGTGTCGTTTGCCATATGCCGAAGTCCAATGTGTCGGAGATGAATTCCGCATTCGTCGACCATTTCATCCGAATCGTACGTCCCGGCGAGCGGATTCCGAATTAGGGATCTTCCAACTTTTGGGTGAAATGGGGCCCAGGTTTGCCTGCTCGGACCTGCCGAGGAGCTGCCCTTTCGTTCCGCTAAGTAAACGATTACTTTCATATCGTCCGACCATTGCCGGGGATGTTTTGGCGCGGAAAAACCATCACTTTTACTAATGAATAAACGGATTTAGATCAGGAAAATCTCCCAAAAACCGGATAGGGAAACCGAGTCAGATTTCTGTTGACAACTCATTCTTCAAAGGTTCAATATTGCCCGCGTCAAAGAAAACGTATGCTCACACAATCTGGACAGCGATTCGCGAAGAAAGCGAAGGGGGTTTTCTGACCACTTTCGGTTTACGTCACGATTCCAAGCGCATTTCCCAGACTAAGTCCAGTTCATGAGTGTTCGTAGTCTTCGATACTGAGCGGGCCTTTCATGCCGCCAGGAGAGGTTTTCCCCAACTAACCAGGTCGGGACTTTGCGCTATGCGCGCATGCATCTTTTGCAACTTACGGATGATGTCTAGCTTCTGATTCGCAACGAGGGACGGGCCCTTTCAAAGCCGTGGATTCTCCCTCGAGGCAAGTCGCCTGCGATTCGCAGCAGACAAAGCGGAATGCAATCAGGCAAGCTTCTGCTTCTGTGGAGAAGTTTGCTTCAAGTCCGCAAAGAAACATTTGTCCCGGCACAAGAAAGACCCCAATGGACTCGCCCTACCGGAGATTGCCATGAGCAACGCAAGCAAGTGGGGTAGAGCGAGCCAGGTAACGAACTTCTGAGGAGACAGACCATGACACAAACATCCACCCAGTCACGGCGCAACGTACATGACGGGTCGAAAAAAGGGATGGGATTGCTTTGGATAGCACTCGCCTTCCTGATCGTGGCTCTTGCACCGCATGCATGGAGCCAGGACAACGCGACCATCGACGGAAACGTTGTGGACGCCACCGGGGCTGTTGTCGCCAATGCCACCGTAACCATTACAGACACCGCAACCGGCCAGAAAAGGGAAGCCGCGGCGAACGCCGTGGGCGCATTCCACTTCGGCAACATTGCGGCAGCCAACTACACCTTGACGGCGACTGCGAAAGGCTTCGAGAATTACACGAAGTCCGGCATCGACGTGCACGTTGCCCAACACCTGGAAGAGAATGCGACTCTGACGGTCGGAAGCGCGACACAGACCGTATCGGTTGAGGCGGATGCTCTGCAGGTGCAAACAGAAACCAGCGAAGTGAGCACGCTGATCAGCGGCGAGCAGGTTCGGCAACTCGCCACCAACGGCCGTAACGTCGTGCAGCTTGCTGCTCTCGGTCTGGGCGTTTCGAACCAGCTTGCAGCCTTCGGCGGCATCGACGCGCTTACCTCATCGAACGGCCTTAGCTTCAACGGCCAGCGCACAACGCACAACGTCTACCTTCTTGACGGCGCGGAACAAAACGATCGCGGATGCGGCGGATGCTTCATGAACCTGCCTTCGCAGGACGCCATCGGCGAATTCCAGACGCTCGGCTCCAACTACTCGGCCGACTACGGACTTGGTTCCGGCGGCACCATCACCATGATGATCAAGTCGGGCACGCGGAACTATCACGGGACTCTGTATGAGTTCAACCGCAACACCGACTACAACGCAAACGACTTCTTCCTGAAGCAGGCTAATCCTCCCAAGGGCCGCCCAACCTTCCAGTTGAACGAGCCCGGCGGCAACATTGGCGGTCCGCTCTTCATTCCCCACGTTTACAACGAAGCTAAGAATCGGACGTTCTTCTTTGTGAACGAGGAATGGCGCAGACTGATCCAGGGCAGCGCTCCCGCGGTCTCCAATGAAATCTGGAGCGACAACTTCCCAACCATCGGACAGGACTACATCTATAACCCGCAGAGTTCGGCGGTTCCGATCGTTCCAAATATCCCGACCAATACGGCATACACCAACCTGGAAACGGCCGCCGGTTTGACTCCTGGTTCGCCGTTCCCGGCTGGCACGACGCCCGGATCCTACCGGGTTCCACTTGCCCTCGTCGACCAGAACATGGTCCGGGAGTTGAATTCAGGCGTATTTCCGACTCCGAACACAACCTGCACGGGCCCCGGCGGCGCCTGCAAGCAGCTGGTCATCTCCATCAATCAGCCTGAAAACATCCGCGAAGATGTAGTGCGTATCGACCACGCCGTCAACAGCAAGTTCCAGTTGATGGGCCACTATCTGCACGACGCGATGCAGAAGACCTTCTTCCCCCCGCTGTGGGCCGGTGGCCAGCCGACGGTCGGCACCATCATGGCGAACCCCTCCTACACGGGCGCTATCAAATTGACGCAGACCTATTCGTCGTCTGTTCTCAACGAGACTGCGTTCTTCTATAGCGGCAACAAGATCAACCTGACGCCGATTCCGGGCGCGGGTGTCTCGATCGCACAACCGTCAGGATGGAACTCGACGAACAACGCTGGTTCGTACGGGACAGCTACCACCAGCCTGTTCCCGACGTCCGATCAGGCCGGTCTCAACCACGCATTCGCACCGAAAGCACCGTTGATGCCTGCCATCGTGTTCGCCGGCACGCTGGGAGCCACCTACACTCCCTCGTACTATCCGTGGAAGAACGGCTATGAGGGCTTCCAATATCGCGACGACCTGTCGTGGATCAAGGGCAAGCACCAGTTCAAGTTCGGCTTCAGCCTGCTGCACGACTACAAGAACCAGGAACTGCAAGCCGAAACCCAGGGCCGCGCCAGCTTCAGCCAGAACAACTTTTCCAAGGACGCCATCGTGAATGCGATGCTGGGCATGGAAGACAGTTGGAGCCAGCTCGAGTTCCTGTACGGCAAGCACTGGGTGAACAACAACTACAGCGGTTACGCAATTGACAACTGGCACTTCAACTCGCGGCTGGTCCTGAACCTGGGAATGCGCTACGACGGCCTGCCGCACGCATGGGAGCGGTATAACAAGTTTGCCAACTTCGTACCGTCGACGTATAACACCACACTGGCGAATCCGCTGAACAGTGACGGAACTCTCAACCCGTCGCAACTCACCAGCTACCCCGGTGTCAGTCCGACGGGCGGAGCCGAGTCGTTCTACCTGAACGGCATCAACGAAGCCAGGGTCAACGGCTTTGCGCGCGGCGTGGTGAAGAACTACTACTACACGTGGGAACCTCGCATCGGATTTACCTACGATCTGTCCGGAACGGGCAAGACCGTCCTGCGTGGTGGTGTGGGCCTGTTCTACGAGCGCATTCAGGGCAACGACGTGTACAACGCTGCTTTGAACCCGCCGTTCGCCTATCAGCCTGCTCCAACCAACGTGTTCTTCTCGAACCCAAGCACGAGCATTCTAAGCGGACAGACATCGCATAACCTGTTCCCGTCGGGCTTGACAACCATCAAGTACACCTATCCGCCTCCGGGAACCCTGAACTGGAGCTTGGGCATCCAGCACCAGATTGCGCCGTCCATCATTGCGGTGGTGCAATATGTTGGATCATCGGGCTGGGATCAAAATGACGATCGCCAGATCAACACTCTGCCTTTGACCAACAACCCGGCCAATCCCTGGTCGACGGCAAATCCCACCGGAGTGAACTACAACAGCGTCACCTCCACGGATCCTCGCTGGCTTGGTGGACCTTCCACGAACCCCTACACGGATCGCTACGCAAACCAAAGCGGCAAGATCCTCGCAAACCAGCTTCGTATCTACCAGGGTTTCAGCAGCATCAACCAGGAAGAGAACGAAACCAACTCGCACTATCACTCGCTGCAGGCAGGTGTTCGGTTTGAAAACAAGTGGGGACTTACCACCCAGCTTGCGTATACCTACTCGCACTTGATCGATAGCGCATCGGGCGACCTTGGCGCCATACCGAACCCGTTCAATGCGCACTACGGCAAGGGCTCGGGCGCGTACGATCGTCGTCAGATCTTCAACATGAGCTACGTTTATAACCTTCCGTTTGGAAGGCACACCTCGAACGTGGCTGAGAAGGCGCTCATCGGCGGATGGGGCATCTCGGGCGTAACGGTGTTCCAGGCTGGCCTTCCGATCAACATTACCTACAGCGGTACGGACACGCTTGGTTTGACCGCGGGCACCAACCGCCCGAACCTGGTTGCTCCCATCAGCTATCCGAAGAAGCAGGCGGCGTGGTTCAGCCAAAGTTCGTACGCTGATCCCGTTGCTCCGTGGTTTGGAGGCCCCAACCAGGGCTTCGGCGCCGCGGGCAAGGACAACGTGGTTGGTCCCGGGTTGAACAACACCAACCTGACCTTGAGCAAGAACATTGCGCTGTCAGATAGGGAAAACGGGATGGGCATCGAACTCCGCTTTGAATCGTTCAACACGTTCAACAAGGCGCAGTTCAGCGGCTTCGACACAGCCAACCATGACGGCAACTTCGGTCAGGTAACCTCAATCTACACTCCGCGTATTCTGGAATTGGGTGGAAAGTTCCACTTCTAGAAAGCGGGTCAGTCACTAACTCTTGCGTGCGACAGCTTCGGCTGTCGCACGTTTTTCTTGGTGGGCATACTTAGTCGCGAAACAGGCACCATGCTATTCTTTGCTTGCTGTTCGCACTTGTTGCAGTAACTTAACTTCATCGCAGATCGAACCCTGCGAGCAAGAACACCTACCGATTTACTCGTGTACCTTATGAAATCCGTCTTACTCGAATGCTGTTTTGCCGCCGGGCTGCTTGCAATGACAGCGGTTCCATTGAGCGCCCAGGCGCCCACCGTTAGCCACCAGCGCGCGACGGCGTTCGATCTGGAACAAACCGGGCAAATTGTCGAAGCGGAAACCGCATGGCGCTCAGTCCTCAAGGTGCATCCGAGTGACGCCGAAGCGTATGCGCACCTGGGACTGCTTGAAGCGCGTCAGGAACACTACAGCGCGGCGGTACCCTTGTATCGGAAGGCGCTGGAGCTCAATCCGGCATTCCGATCCTTGCGCCTGAATCTCGGCCTGTCGCTCTTCAAATCGGGCGCGATGAAAGAAGCAATCGAAACGTTCACGCCGTTGCTGAGAAGCGCGGCGCCTTCGTCGCCGGATGCTGTGCGTCTGGACACATTGATCGGGATGGCTCACTACGGCTTGAAGGAGTATGCAGCGGCCGTTCCGTACCTCAAGAAGGTGACTGCCGCCGATCCGCAGAATCTTCCTTATCGTCTGGTGCTGACGCAAAGTTGCATGTGGTCCGCGCAATACCAGTGCGTGCTGGATACCTATCACGAGATCGTCGAACTGAATGCCGAGTCTGCCGAAGCGGACATGCTGGCGGGTGAAGCGCTCGACCAGATGCAGAATACCCAGGGGGCGATTGAGCAGTTTCGCGCGGCGGTGAAAGCAGACCCCAAGGCGCCGAACGTTCATTTCGGTCTCGGCTATCTGCTGTGGACGCAGGATCAATACGACGAAGCGGCGAAAGAATTCCAGGCGGAGTTGGAGAACTTTCCTGAAAACGCGGGAGCACTTGCCTTTTTGGCAGACGTGGATATTCATCTAGGCAAGCAGGAGGATGCTCTCCCGTTGGCCGAGAAGGCGGTTCAAGTGGATCCGGGCATCGCGAAAGCTCATGTCGATTTGGGTATTCTGTATGCCGCTCGCGACCGGCAGGACGACGCGGTGAAGGAGTTCAAAACGGCGATCAAGCTCGCGCCTAGCGACCAGGATCCTCATTGGAGGCTGGCGCGTCTTTACCAGACGATGGGAAGGCAGGAAGAAGCGAAAGCTGAGTTCGAGAAGACGAAAACACTCCACCAGGCGGAACAGCAATCCATCTTCAGCCAGTTGAAAGCCGCACAGGATCGGGGAGCACCGGCAGCTCCGCAAAACAGTACGCCAGCCGAAAAATAAAATTTGCGCGCCCCCCGAGGTCTCCATGCGAAGCACAATGCTTCTTTTGCTTATCTCGTTGCAGTTTGCCACGCAAGCCCACGCTGTCAAACGGGTGAGCGTCGAGCAGTTGAGCGGCGAGATGGGTTCGTTCGGCAAACAGAGTGATGCCAAGGCGGCTGCGAAGCTCTACGACGAGCAACTGACGGAACGGTTGAGTTCAACCAGGCTCACGGCATTTGAAGCGGCGCTCCCAGGGCCGGAGTCACGACGGGCGTTGGTGGCGCTAGCGGATCAGGCGGAGTTCCTCGATCCACCGCCGGCGGAGATTCCCAACGAGCCGACGCCGGGGGTTGCCGACCAGCGCGCCATGATTGCCAGATCGATTGAGTATGTCGGGGCGATGCTGAAGCGGTTGCCAAATCTTCTTGCGACGCGAAACACGATCCGGTTTGAAGATGTTCCGCCGGGCCTGAAAGACCAACGCACCGATACGATTGTTCCTTATCAGCCGCTGCATCCGGTGAGCCGGGCCACAGAAACGGTTGTTTATCAGGATGGCAAGGAACTCGTTCAGCAGCAAGCGGCGCAACAGGGCGGGGCAAATCCGAAGGCGACTGGCCCGGTGGCGGACGGCCTGGTGACATCCGGCGAATTCGGTTCGATCTTTCCCATGGTGTATGGAGACCTGCCCAAGGGCAATTTGCGATGGAGTCATTGGGAACAGGCGGAGACCGGCGTGGATGGGGTGTTCCGTTTCGATGTGCCCAACGCTGCATCGCATTATCGGGTGGAATATTGCTGCTTCAGTGGTCTGCGTGCTCAGGAATTCAGGGCCTATCATGGCGAACTGACTCTCGATCCCGCCGATGGAACCATTCTGCGCATCACGTTGATTGCCGATCCGGAAAAGGGAGCGCAAATCGCTGAGGCGGAATTGATGGTGGAATATGGTCCGGTGGTGCTGGGCGGAACGAAATATTTCTGCCCGGTGAGAAGTATCTCAATCTCTCGCGCTCCCCATGAGATCAAACACGTCGACTTTCCCGATCAACGCATCATGGGCGTGGCACAGTCGAACCCGAGGCCTGAAGCCGGAGAAGATGTGCCTCTGCAAACGATGCTGAGCGAGGCCACCTTCGACGACTATCATCTGTTTCGCTCGGAAGCGAAGATTCTCATGGCAACGAGCGCAGAGAACGGATCGAGTCCGGAGGCGCCTTCTGGAACTTCGACGGGGTCGCCGAATTCCCCTTCAACCACTCCGACGCCGCAGCCGAACGGACCTGCCGCGCCGTCTGCCCAGTCAGCTCCTTCCAACGCAACTGCGGTGGCGAAGCCGGAAACACCCAGTGCGGTCGAAGCGAAGCCCGCCGCGGTGTCATCCAGGCCGGAGATCGCAGTGGCCGCACCTGAGACTCTTCCCAACGCACCTGAGGCACTTCAGGGGGATTCGGGCAAATCCAGTTTTTCTTTGAGCGTAAGCACCCATCTTGTCGACGTGGATGTGAGCGCGTTTGACGTGCGCGGCAAGCCACTCACCCGCCTCACGACGAACGATTTCGAAATTTACGATAACGGCAGAAAGCAAACTCTCCGGTCGGTGACTCGCGTGAGCGGCGCCGCAACGGCCGGAGCGCAAGAGCAAGCAGCAGCGTTGCAGGGGACACTCTATTCCAATCGCTCCGAAGGATTAAGCAGCGCAGTGGTGCGGCCGGAAGGAGCACAGGCACTGACGAGTTCGACGATCCTCCTCCTCGACGAGAGCAGCATTGGTTTTGATGATTTGAACTACGCGCGCCAACAGCTTCTCAAGTTCCTGGACCGCTTGCCCGCGTCGCAACCCGCAGGGCTTTACCTCCGCATAGGGCCCTCCTTCCAGATTCTGGCTGAGCAGACCACCGACCACGCCGCGCTGAGCTCGGTACTGCGCAAATGGGTGCCCAACGCACAGGACCTTGCCCGCGCGCAAGAGGAAGAGACGCGCAATCGCCAGCACTTTGACACGGTCGATTCGTCGAGCGAAATGCAGTCCGTCAGCGGGAATATGGACGGGATGAGCACACCGACGGCCGGCCCCCTGAGCACCGGCATGAACCATGATGGAAATTTGACTCCCGATCCGAAGCTGTCGAAGGAGGGCCAGACCCCCGAGCGCGACGCGCTTGCAGCCCTGATCGGCGTCGCCGCCAACATGAATGCCATCCCCGGCCACAAGAACCTTGTCTGGGTGGCGAGCGACAACGTGCTGGCGAACTGGACCGATCAGGCGGGCGGCAACGAGCGCGGCGCCAACACGGTTGACGCTTTCGTCCTTGGCATCGAGGAGGCGCTCAACGACGCGCACGTAAGTCTCTATCCGCTGGATGCTTCGCAGCTGCAAGCATCTGCGAAGGACGCGAGCCTCGAGTTCAACAGTGTCGGATTAGACCCCGCAGTCACCACCGAGGGCCCGACAGCAGGCGATGGGGCTTCTGTTAACGGTGGGCGCGAACAGGCCGAGATGCAACAGAACGCGCGCGCGATTCGGCCTGACATCCAGCACCTGGCGCGAGCAACCGGTGGCCGGTCGTTCGGCCGTTCGGGCAACTTGATGGGGGAATTGGACAGCGTGATTGCAGGCGGGGATGGAACTTATCTGCTCAGCTTTTCGCCCGATACCCAGCCGGACGGGAAATACCACCAGATCACCGTCACGGCGCCCGCGCAATCGGGAATCAAACTGCGCTACCGTACCGGTTATCTCTACAGCAAAGAGCCGTCAACGCTGAAGGAACGCCTGACTCAAGCGGTGTGGCAGCCGCAGGACGAAAGCGAAATCGGCCTCAGCGCCCATTGGGACCGAGCCTCGCAAGGCGCCGCAATTTCACTGAGCATCGCGGGTAGCGACGTCGGATTGGTGCAGAAAGGCGATCTCTGGACGGACAGACTCGACATCTTTCTCGTGCAGCGAGACGACACGGGCACACGCGCACAGACAAAGGTGCAATCGCTGGCTCTCAATCTGAAGCCTGAAACCTATCAGAAGGTTTTGCGCGACGGGATTCCGTTTGCAGAATATGTCGAGCACAAGCAGACCGTTGGAACGACGCGAATCATCGTGGTGGACCAAAACACCGGCCGCCTGGGCTCTGTGACTCTTCCCGTGATGCTCGATCGCGCGAGCCAGTAACGAGAGCTTGACGAAGCGCTCAGGCCGAAAGCAGTACGACCGCGATCAACGCGCAGATCACGCCCAGAATCTGAAGCCGGGGGATGGATTCATGCAGCACAAAGGGAACGAGCAAAATGACCACCAGCGGGTAAAGCGCGGTGAGTGGAGACACGATGGAGGCTTTGCCTCCTTTCTTGAGCGCCGCAAACAAGGCCCATGCGCCGAGCGCATTCAGCACGCCGCTGAGCAATGCCCATGCCAGGTTCCATTGCGAGTAGTGGAAGACGGCAGCGCCCGGATAGAAGAACGGCTCAAGCAGAAGAAATCCGACCACGAGCCAGATGAGGGACGACTCGGCAGAGATGTGGTTTGTCGAGAGCTTTTGCAGCAGGCCGACAACACCCCACGCTACCAACGTGATTGCGCAATACCAAAGCCAGGGTGGAATGTGCATGATCGGTGAACCTTTCTACAACGAAAAGATGACGATGGCTGCGGCGGCAAAGAGCAGTCCCAATACCTGAATGAACTGGAAGCGTTCCCGCAGGATGAAGACCGCGAGCAGCACGGTGATCATGGGATAGAGTCCGGATGCCACCGTGATGAGCGCGGTGTTGCCATTGGTGTGATAGGCTGCGAAGAGCGCGAGGCCGCCGACGCCGCTGAGAACGCCATTGAGTACGGCGAAGGCGATGCCGCGCGGACTCTTCTCAAGCTTGCCGCGGCGGCCGATCAGCAACGCCACGCATACGGGGATCGTCCCAATGGTGAAGAGAAACTGCATGGTCTCTGGCGGGATTTCGCGCGAGCCCAGCTTGGAGAGCAACGCCCATCCTCCCCAACACAACACGCATAGGATGGAATACCAGAACCAGGGCGCGTTCCATCGTTCCATCCCTCTTGAGGATTCAGGATTCATTTCGATTTCCATCAAGACACCTGCCGTTGGCCAAACGTGGCCTCATCCACTGCAACCTGGGGCGCATACCGGAAGGTTCCCGGCGGAATGCCTCGCAGTTGTGCGGCGCGAAGCGCTGCCGCCTGCAAGGGGACAATTTCAAAAAGGGGCGCGAGCAGCTCAGGCACATCCGGCAGGTTGCAAAAACGGATTCCCGGCGAGGATTCCGCGGAGAGTGGGCCGAGGAGCTGGATGTGCGCACCGAATCGAGCGAGGTCGCGAGCCAGAGCAAGGTTGAGCTCGCGCGTTTTTGCTTGCGGCGCAAAGATAAATGCGCGGAACCGATCGTCCACGACTTCGACGGGGCCATGGCGAAAGGATGCGATGGGCATGGCCACGGCAGCGCACTTGGCCACCTCGTGAAACAGCAGAGCCCCGGCGTGAGCCGATGCAATGGAGGGACCGCGAGCGAGCAAGTAGAAGGCAGACCCGGCGGCAAGAAAGTCGTCTGACTTGGCAAGTTCCTGCATGCTGCTTTCAACGAGGCGCGAGAAGGCAGGCAAGAGCGGGGCGATGGAGTCGACGCCGGGAAGCAGAGCTGAACTGCACGCGCACGCAAGCAGGTGCAGGGTGAGCAGTGTGCCGGTGTAGGTTTGCACGGCCACATATTCGTCGGCAAGGCTGTTGATGTGGATGCTGACGTCGGCACTGCGCGCGAGAAGACTTTCGGGCACGTTGCTGATGCCGATGATGGGATTGCGGCCTTTGAAGGTTTCAAGCAGGCGCGCGATCTCAACAGACTCGCCGGAGCGGGAGACGACGACCGTAACGGCATCGTGAAAAGCTGCCTGGCGAAAATGCAGTAGTTCCCCCGCTTCGATGGAGACGGCATCGATGCCGATGGAGGAAAGGGCGTACTCGAATGGAAGGGATGCGTAGAGCGATGCGCCCATGCCGGTGATGAGCACACGACGGCCAGAGCGAAGCAGGGCGGCCGCCTGCGACAGCGCCGTGGAGCCCGCGCCGACCTGATAATTCAAGACGCCGGCGAGGGAGTCGGGCTGCGAAAGAATGTTGCGGGCTAGTTCTGAATTCATCATTGCTATTCCCTCAGGGCCTAAAGGCCGCGATAATTGGATTACTTCTACGGCACGGATAAATCCGTGCCCTTTCAAAACCGATCCACAGTAAGAAAAGGAATGCTCGAGTATCGATCTTCTAAAGCATGATTCACGGCTCCCTCATTTGTTGAGGCATTATGTAAACCGCATGAGCCACGCTTGCGCTGCGCCAAGAAGTCCCACATCGGAGCCGAGGGTGGAGACGACGATCCTGGTTTTCTCCGCGGGGACCTGCGTGCATAGCGCCCGGATGACTCCGATGGCTTCGTCGAGAAAAAGTTCATGGCTGCGCATCACACCTCCACCCAGCACGATGACATCCGGAGCAAAGAGCGTGATGAGGTTGGTGAGGCCGACGCCCAGATAGAGGCCTTCGCGCTTGACGGCTTGAACGGCCAGCGCGTTGCCTTCGGTTGCGAGGCGGCAAATGTCGGCAGCGGTCAACGGTTCGCCGGCCGGTTGCTGCTCGCGCATCCAGGCGCTCATCGCGGTGCCGCTGGCAAGACTCTCCCAGCATCCATGGGCATTGCAATAACAGAGAGGGCCCTGGCTGTCGATGATCTGGTGACCCAGTTCCGGATGCGCTCCTGCGACTCCCCTATATAGCTTGCCGCCAAGTACGATTCCGCCACCAATGCCCGTACTCACCGTGATGTAGATGGAGTTGCCGGCTCCGCGAGCGGAGCCGCATGCGTGCTCAGCAAGCGCAGCGGCGTCAGCATCGTTCTCAACGGCAACGGGAACACCAAACTCCGCGGTGAGCGTCTCAACCAGATTTCCGCCTTTCCATTCTGGCAGTGTGCCGATCTCATCCAGGATTCCCGTGTATGGGTCGAGCGGCCCCGGACAGGCAACTCCCACTCCTGCGAAAGGCCCACTGGCGTCCGCTGCGTCGTGAAGCATCTGGCTGACTCTTTGCAGGGCGTTGGCAAAACCACGCTCGGGTTCTGTGGGGCATTCGCTGCGATGCACGACGGTTCCGTCTTCGTGCACTGCGCCCACCGCGATTTTTGTTCCACCGATATCGACTGCTCCAATCAATTTCACTAGGTCTGCTTTCGGATGAAGTAACGAAAAACAAAAATGTTTACGGGCGGGTCGGCGAGCGAATCGGCGATCAGGATTTCAAGTGTTCCTCGAGAAAGACGTATGCTTCTGCGCGCATGGCCTCTGTAAAAAGATGATCGCAGGGCCAGATCTTGAGCTTCAGGTTTCCAGCGGGAAAGGACGGCTCGGCTGCATTGAAAAGCTCTTGCGCTCCGCGGCTCCACTTGTCGTGTTCGCCGGCAGAGATGTAAAGAGGCGTTGGCGCAACAAGTGCAACGACGTCTTCAATGTCTCCAAGAGACAGGATGCCGGGAACGCAAAACTCCATCTGAATGCCGGCGTCGCGATGCAGAGAGTTTTTGTAATTCACGCAGCCACAGTTGGAGACGGAGGCGCGGATGCGCCTGTCAAAGGCGGGCGCCCAGATGGCCATGCGCCCGCCGTAGGAGTGGCCGATGAACCCGATGCGCTGCGGATCGACTTCGCTGACGGTCTCGAGGTAGTCGATGCCGACGGAAACGTCGTGGAGGACCTTGGCGAGCAGTGTGCGTCCCTGGACGAGCCGCGTCGCGAGCTCGTAGTAGCAGGTTCCAAAAGTGCCGCCGCTCCAGTTTCTCTCTTCGAAGCCGATGGCATCGGGAGCAAAGGTGATAAAGCCGCGCTGTGCGAGTTCGGCCGCATAGGCCTGGTTCGGGTCCCCCTCGAGCCCCACCACTTCACTTTTGCCGAGCACGAAGTTGTGATTGTGCTGGTGATAACAAAAGATGGCCGGCGTGCTGGGACTGGCGCTTTTCGGGATGCAGAGGAAGGCCCGCGTGCGCTCGCCGGACTCAGTTGCATATTCCACCTTGTGCCGGACGTAGCTGCCGCAGTCCACCGACTCAAGCGTTGCGGGCTGCAACGGAGTTTTCGCCGGAAGCTCGCCGAGGGCTTTGAGGAGTGCCGGTCTGTCCATGGCTTCGTGCTCCCTCCCGATCGTTTGCAAGGCCCGATGATACGTCGCTTCAATCCCTTTGGTAAACGCGCCCCGACCGCGAATCACGCACTGAAATGGTTTGTGTTGTCATGGCTGCTGAGAAGAGAACTGGATTCCCGATCGAGATACACAGTACACCGTGGATGCGTGCGCAGGGCGGTGGCGGGGCAGTCGCCACTGATCGGCGACTGAAGCATTGCCGCGACCGCTTGGCTCTTGTGCAAGCCGGGCACACAGCCGAACAGTTCCCCGCCGGCAAGCAGCGTGGGCACCGTGAGCGTAATGGCGCGACGAGGAACATCCCCTAGCGTGGGAAAGCAACCGTCGAGAACCTGCTGCTCGCGACACATCTGGTCGAGTTCGACGATCTTGACGGTGCGTGGATCGTTGAGGTCCGCAGGCGGATCGTTGAAGGCGAGGTGGCCGTTGGTGCCGATACCAAGCAGCACGAAATCGATGGGGGCCTGTTGCAACAGCGCCGAATACGCATTGCATGCGGCCTCGGGATCACTGCCAGGATCGAGAAGATGTGCGGCGGCCAGGGGGACGTGATGAAAAAACTCACGGCCGAGCCAAGTGCCAAAGCGCTGCGGAGCGTCGGCGGGCAGATCGAGATATTCATCCATGTGGAATGCGGTGATGCGCGTCCAATCAATGCCTGGCTCGCGCAGCAGAGCGGCAAGCATCTGGCTTTGGCTTGGGGCCGCGGCAAAAATGATGCGCACATGCGGCTTCTCGCGGAGCGCGCTGCGCAACGCGGCTGCAATATCGTGCGCGGCTAGCTCTCCTAGTTCGGTGCGCGTCTCTGAGACATGGACTTCCATGCGTGCTCCTTGAGTGATTGCCGCATCGCGCCGAGCGGGGCGAAGCGGGACGAACGAAACACTAGGCCGGGGAGACAGAATCTTCCCACGGCTCGGCCCCATCTGCTTTTTGCGACGTTGACTTTGCGGCCGGGCCACCGTTTCGCATGATGTGACGATAAATAAAGAAGACGATCAGCGCGATGGAGCTGAGAGTGAATCCAAACCAGAAAGCGACGACGTAGCTCCCGGTCCACTTGATGAGAAAGCCGGAGATGGCAATCACTGTGCCGGTGCAGAAGTTGCGGATGAGCGCCACGGTGGATGTGTACGAGCCGGTGTCGGCCTTGTCCATGGACTTCCAGAGGATGGTGTCACCGGCCACCTGAAGCGGAGTGGAGAACGAGAAGAGCACCATGAGGACGATCAAGCCATTGGCGTTGGTGACATAGATGGAACAAATCACCAGGGAGAGCATGAAGATCCATTGGAGGCACAAGGCCACATAACTTCCGGCGCGGTCAATCAGCCATCCAGCGGGATAGGAAACGGCGATTCTGAGCAGAAGGCCCCACGACATGGCCGCCCCGGTTGCGCCGATGGTGAGGCCCAGCGTGGATTTGGCATAGAACCAGATCCATGTGTTGATGATCATGGTGAATGCATTGAGCAGCGCCACGGCGAGCATGAGGACGAGAATCCGTTTGTCCTTGGTTGCAACTTTGAAGGGCGCCAGAAAGTTGAAGCTGCCTTCGGCAGGATGATGGATCGGCGGCTCTTTGATGTACCAGAGCGCGATGAGTGTTGCGGTGGTCATGGCGGTCACCGCGAGCACGAAGACCAGTGTTGGATGCGTGTCTGCCAGCTTTGAGCCAAGACGCGAAGACAGGAACCCGGCGAGGCTGATGACAATGGCGACCAGGCCGGAGACCCTTGCGAGAATCTCCTTCGACACGCAGTCAATGGACAAGAGCGGGTACGTGGAGGCCTTCATGTCGTTGAAGAAGTAATAGACGACCATGAGGCCGATGAGCAGCCACTTCTGGCTGAACAAGGGAAAGAGCACCAACGCGATGATGATGAATGGAAGCGAGAGCAGCACGAACGGCGTGCGGCGACCAAGCCTGCTGGTGCAGTGATCGCTCTTCCACGAGAAATACATGACCAGGAAACTGACAGCCCACAGGTTGGAGGACGTGAGGAGGCCGACTCCGGAATCGCTGACGCCGATAGATTTGAGGCGCAGGTTCATCAGCGGTTCAACGATTGTTTGGGACAGAGCCATGCCGAAGTGGCCGAAGGTAATCCAAAACACATTGCGCCACATCAGCTTGCGGTCGGCGTAAAACGAATCGAGAATGGACGCCGTCACATCGGGCGCATGGATTGCGCCGCCGGCGTCCGGCGTTGCAGCGGGCAGATTGGATTCTGCGCTCACTGCGCCTTCTTTCCGACGCCCGCTGCCGATCGCAGTTCCGCGAGACGGACGGGGCGCTTTTCTGTGGCAGAGATTTCCGCGGCAAAGCAGAGCTGCGTGGTTTCAAGAGCATCGCGCGGGTGAATGCTGGGAGGCTCGCCAACGGAGACACGGCGCACGATGTCGAGCGCCTGATCGTGCGTGTTGTGGAAGTACGCGAAGTCGCGCTCGGGGTCCCAGGTTTCGTTCTGCACCCATTCGCTGGATTGGCCGTAGTCGTTCTCACCAAAGGCCCAGCGCTTGATGGTGCGCGGGAAGACATCGGTTTCCGCCGCGCCCTTGTCGCCGTAGATCATGTAGCGCAACACGTGGCCATCGCCCGCCTGCTGAGAGACGGCATTCTGCAACGGATCGCCTTTGAACGTGGCGGCAGGGCCCATCATGAACGTCAGCTCGCTGACTGCGCCGTTCTTGAAGCGGTAGGTGCAGTGGTAATTATCGTGGACCTCGTAATACGAGATGATGTTGGGAGCGCAGGTGGCATACACTTCTTCGACTTCGTCGTTGACCCACCAGCGCACCAGGTCGACATAGTGGCTTAGCTTTTCACCAAACATGCCGCCGCTCGTTTGCACGCCGGTTCGCCACACATCTTTGCGGCCCCAGGCACTGCTCAGATAAGTGCACTGCGTGTTGAGCACGCGGCCCAGCAGGCCCTGATCGATCCAGTCTTTGACGGTGGTGTAGAGGTGGGAGTAGCGCAGCTCGAAGCCGATTTGCAGAAAGCCTTTGGTGCGTTCCGCGGCTTCCGCCATTGCCTCGGCGTCAGCGGGCGTGGTGGCCATGGGCTTCTCGCACATGACAGCTTTGCCCGCTTCGAGCGCCGCGATGGCCAGCTCCTTGTGCGCATTGTTTGAGGCGGTGATGAACACGAGCTTGATCTGTGGGTCGGAGAGTACCTGTTCGAGGCTCGCCACGGGCTTGATGCCGAAGCGCTGCCTGAGCTGCTCAGAGCGCTCGGGGTGAGGATCGAACACTGAGATTCCGCGAACCAGCGGGCTTTCCATGATGTGTTGAATCACGTGTCCGCCCATCTGCCCGCCGCCGAGAATGGCGACTTCAATTGGATTGCCAGCACTCATGCCTTGTTCTCCACTTTTCTGAACTTGTCCCACGCAATTTTGAAACTGGCGCGATGGCGGTTGTCGGTTCTCCACGCATCGACGGCGACCGGGCCCCACGGGGAAACTTCGAAGCCCACCATCGCTTTCGGCTTCTGGCTTCCCTGCGCAAAGACTGCGCCTTCGCCAGAGGCCGTGCTGTATTCGACGTCCACCGGAGCCGCAAAGCTCAAGTGGCTTTCGCCATGCCGTAACGAATGCAAACCAATGGCAGTAATGCGGCGGGCAGCTTCATCCCACAGCAGGCACTCGCAAGCGCACTCCACACCGAGTGCGGTTTTTGGTCCGCCGCCGAGCCGCACACCGGCACCACCGTGGAGCAAGACCGCACCGTCCGAATATCTCACCTGGTTGCGCTCGGGGCCGAGAGCCAAAAAGAATCTGCCTGCGGCAACGGGATCTGTACACTCAAGCCGCCAGCGGCGATAGCGAGGGAAGCGGCCTTCGCTGAAGTCTTCGAGTCCTGTGTTGTTGAGACCGTAGATGTAGCCGGGCACCCAGGTGGGTTCTTCGACTACGACGCGTGCCGCCGGTTCGGTCTCGAGAACCTGGACGAAGATCTCGCCTTTCTCGCTATCGTCCAGTCCCTTGCTTCCGCTCTTGATTCCTGCGATCAGGTTGGCCTGGCCGCCGGTGAGGCGATACTGGCCTTCGCCGAGATCGGTCACCGTTCCCGAGCAGTGCAGGTGGGTTGCAAACGGAATGGGGTGGTCGCCTGCAAACGCATCGGAAAGAAGGATGACGCCCGACTGACGATCGAAGACAAAAATGCGATCGGCCTGGCGAACGCCGAGCCTGGGGTGGAGCGCATGCGTGATGACAATATGCGCATAGATGAATCGGCCGTCGATGAAACAGCGACGCAGGATGCCGCAGCTCTCCGGCGGAATTGCGCCGTTCAGATATTGACCGTTGGTGAGAGCGCCACCATCGTCGAAACACATGGTATTGGTGAGGGCGCTGTTGAGGCCGTAGACTCCCATGTTGATGTTGCAGAGAACCGGGGTTCCGTCGATGGCGACGTCGAGCGCGCCGAGCGAAGGAGCGAACTCGCGGTTATGGGGCATGAGGGTAAAGACAGCGCCACGGCCGGCCTTGGGACCACCGCTGATGGACAACGCGATGAGATGCTCGCCGCGAGCGGTGGCGATGATGTCGCCGACATCTTTTGCGTAGAGCGGGCGATCAGGGAAGGGCGCGGCGGGGCCGGAGGAATCCGGAGCGTAAAGAAGATCGAAGATGCCGAGAACCAGATCGCCCGTTGCGGCGCGTTCCTTTTGCGCAAACGCGCGGTAGATGGACTCAATGCCGGGCGTGGGATGAAAACGGCAGAGGAATGCGGTGAGAAAGCGATGCTCGCGCGTGCGCAATCCACGCTGCAGCTCCTGGCTGTTGGGCACCTCGTAGGAAGACAAGAGCGCCTGGCCGAGATTATCGAGAAACAGGCTCTCGGACAATTCAGGACGCGGTCCCGCAAAGGTGTGCGCCGCGGCGAGGTAAAGGACGAGATGAAAGGGGAAGTACGTGGCCCATGCTGCTTTGCCGCTGGCGGGAAACAAGGTGACGCTGTCTGTGAACAATCCGTGGAATAGTGGCAGAGCTTTCCGAGCGATGGCGAGATCGTGATAGAACGCCATGCAGGCGATGGCTGCGCCGTTCCACGCGCCGAGCGAATGTGGGTCGAGCGTGGGATACCCCATGTAGGCGCGCTGCAGCAGCGTGAAGTCGTAAATCTTGGTGAGATACTCGTCGGCTTTGGCTAGGATGGCAACGCGATCGTCGAAGCTGAGGAGCGGCTGCAGATAGTCCCAGACAAGCGCCGTCTGATAAAGCTTCATGCCGATGACGCGATCGTTGTCGCCACCCATCAACAGAGGATCGGGACGGCCGCTCCAGGTGGGCGCATGCGCAAGCTCGACGATCCGCGCACGTGCGCGAGCGCCGATGGACTCGTCGCCGGTAAGCGCATAGACGAGGCTGGCCAGCTCGAGCGTGCCCTGGCTGTTATCGGTGAGAAAAACAAGCTCCTCCGTGCGCAGACGATCAACGAGCACAACGAACTCCGGCGTGCCCTGCCAGCGTTGACGAGTGCAAAAGACTTCAGCAGACGTGAGGAAGATGGAGGGGTGAGCCTTGGCGGCGGGAAGAAGCGGAAGAGTGCGGCGATCATCGGTACGCAACTCGAAGTGCGCAATTCGTCCCCAGTCCATGCGGCTGCGATCGCGCTCAATGAATTCGAGGACGAGTTCGTTTTCGCCGTCCTGCGCCTCAAAGCCAAACTCCGCGCTGAGCCTGCCTTCTGCGATCTGCATGGGACCGGGAACGGCAAACCACAGGCCGCCCTTGAGCTTACCGTTCACCCAGGTCCGCATCATGGGGAGCGCCATCACGTTGCGGATGTGATCGAGGTCCCAGGGGCCGACCTGCACGCGCTTGCCATCGGGAACACGGATCATCTCGATCATGGCCGTGGACATGTCGAAGGCATGTGCAGTGGTTTCAAAGCGGCCGCTGTAGAGACCCGCCTTCAAATGCAGCCGGATGGTAAGCCGCGCCGGATCGGCTTGAATATCGGTGACCTGGCCGGTCACATCCAGAAACTCCGCTGAGCCGGGAGCGCTGAACTGATTCGAAATCGGCTTCAAGAAGCAGATGAGATCTCGATTTCTCATGGCGCAGCGGTCACTCCATTATCCGGGACCCGTTCATGACAATCATAGCCGGAGTTCTTTTGAGCCTCTTCTCACAGTCGTCGCGAAACAGGGCGCGACTCTGAGACAGGGAGGTGCAGGCTATCCCACCCTTTCGACAGGAAAAAGTCGAAAGGATGGGGCACGGGGAGGGATTGCAACAGCAAACGGAGTGGAAGAAATACGGCGCCGGAATCCAAGCTGTGGAGCTCGCCCGGAACCCGACGCCGCGGTGTGAGTAGCTAGGTTCTAGTCATCGGAAACGGATGGCTAGAAGTTGTATTTGAGCGCGAACTGAATGTTGCGCGCGCCCTCTGACGAATTAACCTGGCCGATCGTGCCGGCCTGTGGATTGGTGGTGTTGATGCCTCCATTGTTCGGCGCATCGAGAATCGTGTGGTTGAAAGCGTTGATGAACTCGGCGCGGAACTCAATATTCTGATGTTCCGTGACCGGGAATGTCTTGGCGACGCTGCCGTCGATGTTCTGCTCGCCAGGGCCGTATACCGAGCTCACACTGCAATTGCCGAAGGTGCCGGCGCTGGGTTCCTGGTACGAAGCAGGATCAAACCACCTGTACCCATAGAATCCGTTTCCGATGGTCTGCTTATGCAGCACCTTCGGAGACGCTATGCAATTTGGCCGGTTCTGGAAGGAGTTGGTGCCGGAGTGATCGTCATTGGAGCTGAGCGTGAGCGGGAAGCCGCCACGGAAGGTTGGCATGACGCTGAGGTTCCATCCGCCTACGACGGCATCGGCGGCCTTGTTCATGGTGGAGCCGATCTGCTTGCCGCGGCCGAAAGGCAGGGCGTAGGTGAGGTAGCCGGTAAAGTCGCCCTTGACGTTGTAATAGCAGGCGCCGGTTTCCCCTTCAGGGTTGTAGGTATTCTGCCACCAGGCGCTTGGCGCCTGAGACTGACCGCCTTCACCCCAGAAGCCCTGGGAGTTGGTCATGCAGCGCGACCAGGAGTAGCTCATCAAGTAGGACAGGCCATGATTCATGCGGCCCTGCACCTGAGCCTGCAAGGCGTGGTAGTCCTGATGTGCCGCTGAGAAAGTACCGAAGATGTAGGCCAGCTGGTTAATGTACTGCGGGTTGTTCGCGAAGAACGGCGAAGGATTGGTCACGCCAGGGGAGACCCACACTCTTTGCGACAGCAACTCTGCGTTGGTCAAGTGTTTGGTCATTTGGCCTACGTATCCGATTTGAACGATAGCCGACGGCGAGAACTCGTGCTCGACGAAGAGGCTCCACTGACTCGAGTGTGCAGGCTGGACCTTCTTGTCCCACGAGTAGATGATGGCGCCCTTGTAGCAGTTCGCGGCGCCGCTCTGCAGCCCGGCAGTGGTGCAACCGGCAGGCACAGCGATGGGAGTAAAGCCCTGGTCGAGGGTTGTGGTGGGGTAAGCGAGGGAGCTGTAGTTGGCGCTGGCCGCGATGGGCTGCGGAGGATTGGCGGGAAGGCGCAGACCAAGGCCAGTGCCTTCCATGAAGGACGACAATCCGTACGAGGCGCGGACCGTGGTTTTCGGATCCAACAGGTACGCGAGGCCGATGCGCGGCTGGTAATTGCCGTATCCGTTGTAGGAGTTGTAGAGAGCGTTGCTGTTGCCGTTTTGTCCGGGCAACTCGAAGTTACCGGTCTGGGGATCCCAGTTGTCTTCTCTGTTCTTGGATTCAACGAAAGGAGTATGCGTCTCGTAGCGGAATCCGAGATTCGCGGTCAAGCGATCGGTGATCTTCCAGTCGTCCTGAACGAAGCCAGCGAGGATGTTGTTGCGTTGTCCCCACTCAGAGCCCTGGCTGCCGGCGCCGACCGAGGTGGGCAGGCCGAGGAGGAAGTTGGTTTCAGGGCTGCCCGAGTAGGCGGTGCTGAAGCCGAAGCTTCCGGACTGCCCGTTGTTGCTGTTGAACAGGCCATTGACGCGTACGCGCCAACCCTGGAAGCCCATGCGCGTAGTGTGCCTGCCATGGACCCAGTTCAGGACGTCAGAGTACTGGATGTCGGTGTCGTAGTTGTCGGTGACGCTGTCCTTGGTACCGAAGCCACTCACGTATCCGCCGCTGAAGCTCATAGCGGGCAGGAAGCTTGTGGTCAATCCGGGGATATTGAACAACGTGGACGCACTTCCGGAGAAGTTGGCGGTGGTGTGATTTTGTCCGACCTCGACGTAGTTGACACCCAGACGAGCATCGTTGACCAGGCTGGAAGACAAGGTGCGCGTGTAACCGGTAACGAAGTTCCACGTCGTAACCACGCCGTAGGGGTTGTACTTAAGGGAAAATGAGTTGAGGGTTGGGTTGGTGAGATAGGCGTACGAGAAGCGCCCCATGAAGTGGTCTTTGTCGCTCATCGCATAATCGAACCGGCCATCGCCCTGATCGGAATCGGTTTTGATGGCGGTGGTGTTGGTTGCGTTGCTTTGCAACAGGCCGTTGATCGGTTTGGGGTAATAGGACGAATTGAGGATCGCCGCAGCAGCCGGGCTGATATGCGGAATTTGGTTGTTCGGGAAGGGCAATCCGGTTGTCGGATCAATGATGGTCTTGCCCGCGGCCACCAGTTCCGACACGTCGCCTGTACGCTCCTTCGCAGTGAACACGCTGATCAAGGAAGTGGTGCTGGGAAAGTCAAAGCGCTCGCCCTGGTAGTCGGCGAAGAAGAAGAGCTTGTCTTTGAAGATGGGCCCACCGGCAGCGCCGCCAAACTCATTCCAGCGCATCTTCTGGCGGGGTGTAACGTTGCCCGGTACCAGCTTATTCGCCCACTGGTTCGCGTTCAGTTTATCGTTGCGGAAGAATTCGAAGGCGGTGCCGTGGAAAGAGTTGGTGCCGGCCTTGATCGATGCGCTGATCACGCCGCCCATGTAGTTGCCGAAGTCGGCGGGAGCGTTTTGGGTGATGATGCGGAATTCTTCAATGGCGTCAGGCTGCGGAGAGTATGCGACGTAGTTGCTGCCCGCGTCGTTGTTGTCCATGCCGTCGAGGAGGAAGCTGTTGGCGTCGAAGCGGTTTCCGTTGATTTCAGGGCGGGTGACCTGACCAGCATTTTGGCCGCTCTCAAATCCTGAGGGTTGGACGGTGACAGCGCCGGGGGTCAGCAGTGTGAGCTGAAGATAGTTGCGGCTTGCCAGCGGGAGAGCGACGTTGGTGGCGGCGTCGATTGTGGTACCGACATCGGTGGTATCGCTCTGCAGGAGCGGCGCGTCACTGGTGACTTGAACGGTCTGATTTTCAGAACCAACGGCCAAGTGAATGTTGACCGCTGCAACCTGATTGAGTTGAAGCTCAATGGGGGATTGCACCGCCACGTCAAAGCCGCTGGAGGTCACACGCACCTCGTAGCGCCCAATGGGTAGCTGGCTCAAACTGTAGAAACCCGTTCCGTTTGTTTTGGCAGCCCAGATCGTGCCGCGGTCCAGGTCCGTGACTTTCACATCGGCATTCGCTATCGCGCGATCAGCCGGGTCTGTGACAGTGCCGTTGATGGTGGCGGTGACTGCCTGAGCGGAAGCGCGATGCGCCCCACTACAGAAAGCCAACATGAGAATGCCCAACGTAAGGATGACTGAAAACTTAAAGCTGAAGTGCATTGCGTCTGCCCTCATGTCCCATTACCTCCTTGATCGTTCTGCGAAATTCAAAACAGCCTGGCCCCAGTTTCGAGACTTAAGTTCCGAAATGCGAAACTAAAGTTTGTATTGTGGATCACGATAATCCAAAGTGCGTTGCGCTGTCAAGCCCCTGCATGAGAGTGTGTTTCTGTATGAAAAAGGTTTCGACCGCCATGAGCTCGACGCTCCGCTGCCTGAAAGTGCTGGAACTTCTGGCAGAAGAGCCATTCGAACTATCGTTTACAGAGCTTGCAGCTCGCCTCGACGTTCCAAAAGCATCCGCTCACCGCCTGTGCACCACTTTGATTGAAGCAAACTTGATTACGCAGGAGCCCACGACTCGGCATTACATGCTGAACAGTCATGCTCTTTGGATCGGTTCCGGCTATCTTCGTCATTCTCCGCTTTACCGCGCCGCGTTTTTCCCCATGCAGGAGCTGGCGCGCCAGCTTCCCGGGACCGTGCAGCTTGGTGTGCTCGACCAGGATTACGTGCTCTTTATTCATTCCGTCGGCTACTCGGGAGCTCCCGATGCGTTTGCCGACGTGGGATTAAGACGGCCGCTGAATGCCACCGCATCGGGCAAGATCTTTCTGGCCGGCATGAGCGCGGAAGAGGTGGAGCGCATCATGGCGAAGAGCACAGAGAAGTACACCAGCAGCACCATCACTTCCTGGGCGCGCATGAAGCAGGAAATCGCACAGGTGCGAAAGATGCGCTACGCGCGCAACGTGGAAGAGCTTTTGCCGGGGTACTGGGTTCTGGCGGCGGGCATCGGCGGTCAGGACGACATGCCGGCCGCCGTCATCAGCATCACGTTGCCGCTTGAGGAGTTCACACCGGAGAAGGAAGCGTCGATTGCGGCCCTCGTAAAGGAAGCAGCGCGCAGAGCTTCGCTGCAACTTGGCCAGGGGAGCATTGCCCGCGGCACCGCCTGGCAGTAAATGCATTCAGGCTGCTGACGCCTTTGACGCCATGGTGCATAGTGGACTGGTATGCAACTGAGCCTGAGCCACCTTGGATACCTGCCGACGAGTCCCAAGACTCTAACCCTGCTAGCCGACGATCCGGCCGGACTGCCCGATCGGATTCCGTTTTACCTTCGCCAGAACTGCCAGCGCATGGCGCGCGACCACGAGCAAACGGAAGGGTTCTCAGCGCGCTTCCCTGCCCCGTACGATTTGCTGCGCGGAAAGCTGACGCTTGGCGATGCGGCCCAGGCTTTCTATCGCGGGACATTGACGAAGACCGCGAGCCGCTGGGGAGTGCTGTGGCAAGCGGATTTCAGCGACTTCACGACACCGGGCAGCTACCAGATTGAGACTGACTGGCAGATTTCGCCGCCCTTCGCCATTCGCGAACGAATCTATGACCGCATCGTCGCCGGGTATCTCACGTTTCTGAAGGCGCAGCGGTGCGGATGCGGGGTTTTCGGTGTGCATGAACCCTGCCACCTGGACGACGGAATCCTCGACGTGGACGGCTCGCCCCTGCAAGTGACTGGCGGATGGCACGACGCGGGAGACTTCAGGAAGTGGCTGGCGTTCACGCAATACCACGTGGAGGCTTTGCTGACGATCCGTGAGAGGGCCGGGGAAGACCTGGCGCGCTCCGATGCGGCTGGAGATGCGCTGCTCGAGGAAGTGCGCTGGGGGAACCGTTACTTTCACAGCATGATTGCTCCCAGTGGGCAGGTCTACGAGGACGTGGCCGGGGGCAGCGCGCCGGCGGGAACCTCTTTCACCTACGAACGAGACTGGTGGTTTGAGAATCACCCCGGCTGTTACGGGGATGCGACCGACAATCGCTGGACGGACAACGTGCTCGGCTCCGGCGATGAGCGCATGATCCGCACGACTTACAATCCGCAGGTGCAGTGGGCCTTTGTGCACGTGCAGGCGAGGGCTTCGCAACATCTGGCAGCGGACCAGGCCGCGCGTTGCCTGGAACTGGCAAAGAAGGCCGCAGCCTTTGCACGAGGGCGAGGGCATGATCGCCGCACGCTGTTTGTGTCCGCTGAGTTGCGCGGCAATCTGGAGCTGCTGGCGGCCGGAGACCAGACGATCGAGCCGGATGGGATTCAGCGGCTTGCGCTTGAGCTGATGGAACGCCAGGCTGATTCCCCCGAGGGTTTAAGCGGCTACTTTACGGAGGCCAACGCCGCAGATGGGTTCCGTTCGATTGCCTTCGCGGCCGACCCGGCGCTCACGCTGCTTCGCTTGTGGGAACTGCGGCGGCTGTTGCCGGAGAACAAGGTTGCCGAACAGGCCAGGCAAGCTGTCAGTGATTACATTGAGGGCTACCTGCTTGCTGACAGCGGGAGCAACCCGTTTTCGCTGACGCCTTACGGCGTCTACGTTGAACTACCGCACCGCGACAGGCAGTTGTTCCGCGATGCTGGAGGGGGGCGGGGCGTGAGAACCTTCCTCCATCCATACAACACACAGGGGATCGTGCACGGAACCAGCTCGGTGCTGATGAGCCATGCTCACCTGCTGGCGCGAGCGGCTTCCCATTTCGAACAGCCCTCCTGGCGAGCTGCTGCGGAAAAGCTGCTGCACTGGTGCCTCGGGCACAACACGCTGAACCGTTCTCTGTTCTCGGGGATCGGCTACCGGCAGCCCATAGGCTATTCTTACCGGATACCCCAGATTCCAGAGGCGATGGTGACTGGATTCATCGGGAGGCCAGATGATTCCCCCTATCTGGAAGAGTCGACGGCGATTGAATGGAACACGTTGGAATACTGGAGTATCCCGATGCTGCAGGCGGCTCAGGCGGCCTGCTGGCTGCGGGCATGAAGGCCTGTTTCGCCAGCTTGACAGGGGTTGGGGGACGGCATATGCTAAATCCGTATTTCAAACATCAATTTCGCATTTCGAAACTTGCGACCGATAATACAGATTTTGAGCCCAGCATGATTTGCTGAATTTCAAGAACTTATGAGGTAGTTCCTCCTCCAGCCATGATGCGCATCGAGTCAGAAGAGCAACTCAACAGCGTGTTGACTACCCCGAGCGAGGCTGACATCGATTTCGCTCGCCGGCTGAACGGCGACACCATGATTCTGGGCGCCGGCGGCAAGATGGGTCCCACGCTGGCGCAGCGGCTGTTGCGCGCCTTGCAAGGCGCCAACCGCAGCTCACGAGTGCTCGCCGTTTCGAGATTTCAGTCAACGGCTGCGGAGCGCGAGTTGCAGGAATCGGGCGTGCAGACCATCGCATGCGACCTGCTGGACAGCGAGAGCCTGAAAACGCTTCCGGTAGTCGAAAATGTGCTTTACCTGGCGGGGCGCAAGTTCGGCTCGGCGGGCGATCCCGATGCAACCTGGGCCATGAACACCGGGGTGCCTGTGCAGGTGGCGCAGCACTTCCGCGAATCGCGCATCGTCGCCTTCTCCACTGGAAATGTCTACCCGTTCGTTTCTCCGGAGCGGGGCGGCTGTGTCGAAACGGATGCTCCGACGCCGCTTGGCGAGTACGCGCAGTCGTGCCTTGGCCGAGAGCGGATCTTTGAGTTCTATTCGAAAAAGTTCCAGACGCCTTGCCTGATTTTCCGGCTCAACTATGCCGTCGATCTTCGCTATGGCGTACTGGTAGACATTGCGCGACAGGTGTTTGATAACAAGGCTGTCGACCTTTCTGTTCCAGCCGTAAATGTACTGTGGCAAGGGGATGCAAACTCGTACGCCATGCGCTCGCTGGATCTGTGCACGTCGCCAGCGCGCATTTTGAATGTGACCGGACCGGAGACGATTCCGGTGACCCGGGTTGCGGAGTTTTTTGCGCGGCGATTCCAGCGCGAATTGCTCCTGAAGGGCGAGTCGAAAGGCCTGGCCCTGCTGAACAATGCGGGAGTCTGCCATGCCACGCTGGGATATCCCGTGGTGACGGCGGATGAGTTGATGGAAGCAGTAGCAGTGTGGGTGGAAATTGGCGGCACAAGCCTGAACAAGGCAACGAAATTTCAGGTCACGGACGGAAAGTTTTAATGCCCGACAGCATCGAGCAATTTCGAGCACTTTTGCAGCAGGGGCTGGTGATTCCAGCTCATCCGCTGGCTCTGACAGAAGACCTGAAGCTTGACGAAAGACACCAGCGCGCACTCACGCGCTACTACTGCGACGCGGGCTGCGGCGGCGTGGCGGTGGGAGTGCACACCACGCAGTTCTCGATCCGCGACAGCAATGCAAGACTCTTTGAGCCCGTGCTGGAGTTGGCCTTCGAAGAGGTGAAAGCGTTCGAGAAGCGATCAGGCAAGGTTCTGGCAAAAATTGGCGGCATCTGCGGTGACACCCGCGAAGCCTGCCACGAGGCTGAGATCCTCCGCCGCATCGGTTACGACGGCGGACTCCTTAGCCTTGCCGCACTCTCCGATGCAACCAACGAAGAGCTGATTGAGCACTGCCGCGCCGTGGGAGAGACGATCCCGATTATTGGTTTCTATCTGCAGCCAGCCGTTGGCGGGCGGCCGCTCGACGCCAAATTCTGGGAGAGCTTTGTCGAGATTGAGTCGGTTGTGGCCATCAAGGTGGCGTCGTTCGACCGGTATCAAACCATGGAGGTTCTGCGCGCGGTGGCCCACAGTGACCGCAGCGGCGAAATCGCTCTCTACACTGGCAATGACGACAATATCGTCGCCGATCTGCTGACCGAGTTTCGCTTTGGAGCGCGAGCGGCGCACTTTGTGGGCGGCTTGTTAGGACAGTGGGCCGTGTGGACCCGGCGCGCCGTGGAGCTGCTCCAGTCTGTTCACGATGCCAAACTGAACCGAGCGCGCCTCGATACCGTACTTACCCGCGGTGCGGAGATTACCGACGCAAACGCGGCGATCTTCGACGCGAGAAATCAGTTCCGCGGCTGCATTCCTGGGATCCACGAAGTGCTGCGCAGGCAGGGACTGCTGGCCGGACGCTGGTGCCTGGAGCCGCATGAGGTGCTTTCCGACGGACAACTCGAGGAGATCGATCGCGTGTACTCGTCCTACCCGCTCTTGAACGACGACGAGTTCGTGGCAGAGAATCTCGACCGCTGGCTGAAGTAAGGCCGCGAGCGCAATAAGCTCGGCGCATGCGGAGGGCGAGTTACCAGGCATCCCCGAAAGTCTGTAAGGTTTTGTTCAAGGCCAGAATCAGTTGCTGTAGCGAGGTGCCGTGAACGAGAAGACGATTGCAACCGTTGCACTGCGGGACGGCGCCTTCAGCAGTTTTGAGGAGACGCTGAGCGAGGCCGCGCGCTGGGTTGAAGTCGCCGCGGCTCGTGGTGCAGACCTGGCCGTGCTGCCGGAAACGATCAATCTGCAGCACCGAAAAGACGACTCGACTCCCATAGAAGAATTTGCGCTTGAAGACTGGCGGCGGGAAACAGCACTCCTGTGCGAAGCGGCTGCCAAGGCAAAGATCGCGCTTGCACTTCCCTTGCTGGTGCGCGACAACGGTGTGCTGGCAAATCGGTTCTACCTGCTTGGGAAAGACGGCACGGTGTGTGGCTTTTACCAGAAGATCGTCCCTGCGCCGGGCGAGCAGGAGTCTGGCGTTTCGGTTGGCGAAGCAAGGCCCATTGCATGGGAGGGCCTGAAGGTCGGCGGCGCCGTTTGCTTCGATGTCTACTATCCGCAGGCGGTGTTCGATCCGCAGTTGGATGCCGGCGCCGACCTGTTTCTGATTCCGAGCTTGACGCCCGCCGGCGGACTGCTGGACTACTACGCGCTCGTCTACGGCGTGCCCTTTGTTCTGAGCTACTCCGCGTGGAGCCGCATTCTCGATCGGGACGGCACGGAGTTGGCGGCCGGCGGCTACCGCTCAGAAACTTTGCGGTTCAACTTTGGCTCGCCGCTGCTGACGGCCACTATCAACTTCGACGCTGTGACGCTGTTTGCGGACTTTAACCAGGCAAAGATGCGCGATGTGGAGCGGCACTACGGCAATGCTGTGCGGATTCGCTTCAACCAGCCGAATTGCCTCTTCACACTGGAGTCGCGTTCCGCGGACCTGCGCGTGGAGGAAGTGATGCGCGAGTTCGGGTTGATCTCGCGGCGCGATTACTTTGCCAAATACGAACCGCGCAACTCGACGCAACGCGACTAAGCGCGAGAGCCTTTCAGATTCATAAGGAGTCGGTGTGACTGTAGCAACCCCCTCTATTCCATTGCGTTTTGCTGTGATTGGCTGCGGGGCGATTGCCCAGGGCCAGCACATTCCCAACATCGCGAAGTCGCCGCGCATGACGCTGCATACGCTGGTCGATCTCGATGAGGCGGTGCTGGCGGAATGCGCAAAGAAGTATGGCGCGCTGCACACACGCACGGATTACGAAGGAGCGATTGCCGATCCAGAGGTGGATGCGATCTGCTTGGCGACCACAGAAAAGCTGCGCCTGCCGGTGATTGCGCTCGCGGCAAAGGCCGGTAAGCCGATCTATGTTGAAAAGCCCCTCGCCATGACGCTCAAGGAAATGGGCGAGATTCAGCGAGTGGTGAAGGCTGCAAACATTCCGTTCTGCGTGGGCCACAACCGCAGATCGAGTCCGGCGATGATTGAGGCTCAACGCATTTTTCACGAGCACATGACGAACCCGGTTCCCTGCCCCTGGCGCTGGGAACGCGAAGCGGATGCGCGGCCAGCACTGGCTGAAGAAGGTGTTCCCTCGGTTTCTGTGCGCATCAACGATGACTGGCATAGCTGGAAGGCATGGGTGTTCGACAAGTCCCAGGCGCCACACGGACCAATGCTTTTCGAGATGACGCACTTCACGGATATCTGCAACTGGTTTCTCGACGAAGAGCCCGTTGAAGTGACCGCGGTAGAAACGGGGCTCCTGAATGTGGCTGTGATTATTCGCTATCGCAACGGCGCGCTTGCCACCATCGTAGTCGCGAGCAATGGAACATTCGGGTATTGCAAAGAGCTCTACGAGTTCATGGGGAACGGAGCTTACCTGGCCGTCGACCACATGCTTGAAGTGCGGACCGCCGGAATTGAAAACGCACCGGCGAAGATCGTGTATCCGATGATGCAGGATCGTCATCCGCAGATCGGGACCGAGCTTGGAGTCTCAGGCTGGCTGGCCAAGAAGCGCGCGGCGTGCGCGGAAGCAACGGAAAAGCACGATGCACTGCTGCAATTCACGGCCGAGCCGGACAAGGGCCATGCGCACGCGCTTGAGCGCTTCGTCGACGAGATTGTTGGAAAAGGACCGGAGGTGTGCGGCATCGATGCCTCGGTGCTTGCCACGCGCGTTGCGTTTGCCGCGGTGCGGTCGGCGGAGGAAAAACGAACTGTGGCGCTCAGTGAGATTGCGGTATAGCCGCGCAGGTTGATCGCCGAATCAAGAGGGGGATGAGATGAGTCTGTTGCTCAGGACTGCGAGCGCAAGTCGATTTGCGATGGTGATGGCTGCGCTTGTGTTGGGTTCAGCATGCAATGCGACGGCGGCTGGTCCCGCTTCGCTGGTGCATCCGATCATCGGTACCGGCGCCGATCCCGACGACGGCATCAACCTGTTTCCCGGAGCCGTGGTTCCCTTCGGCATGGTGCAACTGAGCCCCGACACGGAAGAGCACGGAGTTGGCTACCACTTCATTCAATCGCGGATCCGAGGGTTCAGCATGACCCACATGAGCGGGCCTGGATGCGCGAATGAGGGCGAAGTTTTCTTCATGCCGAGCACCGGCCCCATCGTGACGCAGGTGAACGATTTTATGTCGCCGTATTCGCATGCGATGGAGAAGGCATCGCCCGGCTACTACCAGGTGCAACTGCAGCAATGGGGAGTGAACGCGGAGCTGAGCGCCACTGAGCATACGGGCATCGCGCGGTTCACTTTCCCCGGCGGGAAGACAGCGAACATTCTTCTCCCCGCGAGCCACACGCTCAACAACACGTCGGGAGCTTCCGTGCGCGTGGTGGGCGATCACCGCATCGAGGGCTACGTGGAGAACCACGCCTTTTGCAGCAACAAGACGACGTACAGGGTCTACTTTGTGATGTCGTTCGACAAGCCCTTCTCAACCTTCGGCGCCTGGACGGGCGATCAGTACGGAGGACCGGGGCATGTTGTAGCGGGAAGCCGCAGCGCAGAGCAGAGCGGCCACGAAGAGTGGACCGGAGCCTATGCCAGTTGGCCGAGCAAGGCAGACGGGCAGACGATTACGGCGAAGATCGGCATCTCGTACGTGGACATCGATGGCGCGGAAAAGAATCTGCAGGCGGAAGCGGAGACGAAGGACTTCAACGCGATTCGCAGCGAAGCGGAGACCGCATGGAACAAGGAGCTCAGCCTCATTGATGTTTCAGGTGGCACAGCAACGGAACGCACCGTGTTTTACACGGCGCTTTACCACAGCCTGCTGATGCCAAGCACATTCAGCGATGTGGACGGACGATATCTCGGATTCGATGGGCAGATTCACACCGCGGCGGCGGGCCGCAAAGTCTATGCAAACTTTTCCGGATGGGATATCTACCGCAGCGAAGTTCCGTTGCTGGCGATGATCGAACCAAGGCGCATGCAGGACATGGCGCAATCCATTGTGCAGATATACCAGCAAGGCGGCTGGATTGATCGCTGGCCGCAGATCAATAACTATACCAATGACATGGCCGGTAGCCCGCTCTCCATCCTGCTGGCAACGGCATGGCTCGACGGCCTGCACGGCTTCGACATGGATACGGCCTGGGAAGGGATGCTCAAGGACGCCACGCAGCCTGCGCCGGCCGGCAAGCCGTATCACGGCGAGAACGCCATGGACTGGATCAACAAGGTGCACTACGTGCCGGATGACAAGGTTGACTACGGCTCTGTCTCGGAAATTCAGGAAGATGCCATCGCCTATGCGTCGCTCTACCGTCTCGGCATGGTGCTGGGCAAGCAGAGCGACGCGAAAACACTTTACGATCGCGCGCTTTATTACCGCAACGTGTTCAATCCGGAAAATCGCTACTTCCAACCGCGCAACGCGGACGGAACCTGGGTGCCCGACTTCAATCCCGCGCGCTATGAGCACGGATTCATCGAGGGCTCCGGCTGGCACTATCAATCGTTCGCTCCATCAGACATGGCATGGTTGATCAAGGCAATGGGCCGCGAGAGTTTCAACAAACGCATGACGGAGTTCTTTAACTATCCTCTGCCGGGCTGGTACGCGCAGTACTACAACCCATATAACGAAACGGATCTTCAGGCGCCTTTTGCCTTCAACTTTTCGGGGCAGCCGTGGAAGGCCCAACGCACCGTTCGACGCGTCCTTCGCGAGAATTACGTAGACACACCGGATGGCGTTCCCGGCAACGACGATTGTGGCGCAATGTCCTCGTGGGCCGTTATGAGCATGATGGGGATTTACAGTGTGGATCCGGCGAGCCTTGCCTATGAGCTTGTGGGGCCGACGTTCTCGAAGGTCGTCATCCATCTGCAAAAACCGTACGAAGGAAAAGCTTTCACCATTGAAGCCAGCGGAGCCGCGGAGAACGCGCCGTATATCCAGAGCGTGCAACTGAATGGGCGAGAGCAGACAAAGAACTGGATCTCCTTTCCATCCATTTCGTCGGGCGGCACGTTGCATGTGACGGTCGGGCCCAAGCCCAATGAGCAATGGGGAGCGGCCCCGGAAGATGCCCCGCCCTCGCTCAGCGACGCCAAATAATTTTGGATTCCATCACGGCAGAAAGAGCGTAACGAATGAAGCGACGCAGATTCCTGGAACTGGCTGGGATGGTGCTGGGCGGAAGCCTCGCCCCGGCGAAGCTGGCTCAAGCGAAAACTTTCGGCACAGCGAAGGTGGCCGTTCCATCGCACGAAGATGCGGTGAGCGCCTACGGATCGGGCCATTTTGGCATGTGGATCAAAGACCCGTTCGGAATGCCGGCCTACAACTACACGTGCAATCAACTCACGGAAGCGCGGGCGGTTTCGGCGACGGATAAGGTGTGGCGACTTCCGACCGACCACACGCACCAGGTGGGAAACAAGCGCCTGGCTGCAGCAGTTTCGAATTACGGATACATCCAGGTGCGGCAGGATGAAGGCTCGCCGAAATTTCTGAATGATTATTGCCCGGAACAGAATCGATACGGCGCCGGAATCGGTTTTCTGGCGGACGGCAACAACGTGCTCAGCACGTATTACACCGGCACGGCTGACTCCTTCGACAGAATCTTTGGCATTGGTTATGTGCGAAAGCGGGTAACGGGACACGCATACGAAGTGGACCAGGTGATCTTCGCGCCCTTCGGGGATGATCCGGTCCTGGTCTCACAGGTCACGATAACGAACCGATCCAAGAACGCGGTTAAGCCGCGCTGGGTGGAGTATTGGGGCTGCCACAATTACCAGTTTTCGTATCGCTCGCTGATGGAAGCGGCGCTGTTGGGCGATGCAACGGATGTAGTGCGGCTGCGTCGCGAATTCGCTGAGCGGTTCACGCACAAGTTCACGTCATGGAAGAACGGCAAGGGTTTGGTTGAAACGCAGAGGTTCCAGGGGCGCGCACCGGCGGAAGAAGAAGCGTGGCTGAATGTACAGGCGAAGTTGAAGGCCAATCCGAACCAGTTCTACGGTGGGCCCGTTCCTCCGCTGGCGCCTGGCGCAAGCATGGAGGATCTCAATCCTCCTTCCACGTTTCTTCTCTCGCTGGACTCGGCGGCCGATGGGCTTGGAACCAATGGCGTGGAGTTTTTGAAAGGTGGAGTTGAGCATCCGCAAGGGATGGCCGCGCGGTTGAACAACGACTTGAGCACGAGCGGCGCGGAGAGCGCGCTGCTGCTGGAGCGAGTGGTTCCGTTGGCGCCGGGTGAAAGCCGTACTCTCTATTTTCTCTACGGGTATCTTCCTGCGGGATTCGATCTGGCCAGCCTTGAAGCGAAATATGCGGCCGAGCCGACGAAGCTGTGGTCGCGATCGAATGTGAAGTGGAAGGCAGATGGCGTCCACTTCCGTACCGATGCCGAGCCGTGGGTGGAACGAGAAACCGCGTGGGGCAGCTATTACCTGCGCAGTGGCATTACCTACGACAGTTTTTTCGGGGAGCATATTCTTTCGCAGGGCGCGAGTTACCAGTACATCGCCGGACTACAGGGCGCGGCGCGTGATCCGCTGCAACATGCGCTGCCGTTCGTCTTCAGCGATCCGGAGTTTGTGCGTGAAATTATTCGCTACACAATGAAGGAAATTCAGCCCGATGGTTCGATTCCTTACGGCATCGTAGGCAGCAGCGTTCCAATGCCCTGCCGCTATCGGCCCAGCGACCAGGAATTGTGGCTGCTGTGGCTTGCCAGCGAATATGTGCTTGCGACACGCGACAAGTCGTTTCTCGCGGAGAAGATTCCCGCAAGCCCGAGGCATGAGGCGAATGCGAGCGATCCAACTGTAGGGGAGTTGCTGGTCCACGCCTACAAGCGCATCACGGTGGATGTTGGCGTGGGCAAGCATGGACTGATGCGCATCTCGAACGGTGACTGGAACGACAGCATCGTGGTGAACCGGTTTCCGGCTGCCCAGGTGGCGGAGGTTGTGCAACACGGCGAAAGCGTGCTGAATGCCGCGATGGCCGGCTACGTTCTGGAATACTACGCAAGAATGTTGCAGTTTACCGGGCAAGCCGAGCTTGCACACGACGCCCGCGCAAAAGCCGCGGAGCAACGCGAGGCGGTAAGAGCACAGTGGACAGGGCAATGGTTCCGTCGCGCGTGGTTTGGCGAAGACTTAGGTTGGTCCGGCGAAAAGCAGATGTGGCTTGAGCCACAGCCATGGGCGATTGTTGGCGGATGCGCCACGGCGCAACAAACAGACACACTCGTTGCATCCCTCAACGAACTGGCGCGCAAGCCTTCGCCGATTGGGGCGCTGCTGCAAAGCAAACCGGATGAGACGATGAAGGACGAGGCGGGAGTCGGCACGAATGGTGGCGTGTTTGCGGCCATCAACGGGACGCTGGTGTGGGCGCTTGCGAAGGTAAATGGATCGATGGCATGGGATGAGTGGAAGAAGGACTCCCTTGCACGTCATGCGGACACCTATCCTGACATGTGGTTCGGAATCTGGAGCGGCCCGGACGCCTACCACTCAGTGCTTTCGAAAAATCCCGGCTGGACCGAACCGGATTTTCCCGTGATGAATATGCACTCCCATGCATGGCCGCTCTATTCCACTGCAAAGCTCCTTGGAGTGGAGTTCCACGAAAATGGAGTCCACTTCAAACCGGATTTGCCGATGGCGACGTACGAGTTTGCTTCGCCTCTGCTGGGATTCAAGAAGTCCGCGGACGGCTACTCCGGATGGTACGAGCCGCATACAGCGGGACGCTGGACGATTGAGATCGATCTACCCGAGACTGAACTCAAAGAGATCCGGCAGATCAGGGTGAATGGCATTGTCCAGAAGTTGCAATCCACTGCGGGAATCCTGCAATTCAGCGGTACAAGCGAGCCTGGCGTGCCGCTACGCTGGAGCATAAACGGCAGGAGATGACCGTGCAAGCAAACTCTCGGAAGCAGTGATGCGCGATAGCCAATCAAGTACAAAGTCACCTGGAACTCGAGACTGCCGACCAATCAGACATGATGCCAAATTGGGAAGAGCAGAGGCCGCAGTAACGAAACACTGAGGAAGGAGCCCAGTCCCAAACTGGGTCGTTCCACTTTCCGCTGCGCCGGGAACTTCGGCATCGTCCCTTCTCTTCGAAATGCGTAAAGCGGCAACTCTCGCCGCCGATTCCTCTTCCATCCGAGGGACCGCGCCATGCGTTTTACGAACGGGTCTGCCAAAGTTCTGTTTTGTCTCACATTGTTCTTGCTCGTCATCACTCTGCTCCCGCATTTCGCTCTTTCGCAGCAAGCTGCTCCTTCCGCTACCCGGAATCCCCTGGCAGAGATCCTGCTCACAAAAGGCATTTTTACTTCCGGCGAGTTAAAGATGATTGACGAAGCGGCCACGCAGCAACAGGCCGACGAGCGCATGGTCCGCATCCTGCTTGAGAAGGGAGTTCTTTCTCAGGCGGACTATGAACAGATTGAGCGAACGGCGCATGAGCTGAAGCCAATGGCCATCGAGTCTCCCGTGCCTGCGCAGCCACAAGCCGAAGCACCTCCGCAAAGGGCGGCGGCGGTTGTCGCAACGTTCCAGCCGGTCCGATTTTCTGCCACAATTCGAGCGCAGGCTCCTCCCAACGCCACCCAACCAGGCGCGCCATCGCAGGTTGAAAGGCTGCCTCCAACAGCGGTAATCTCTGCGATTGTTCCTATACGCGCGCTTCCTGTTGGCGGAGTTGGCCGCGATGCAATTATCCCGGCATTCAAGAGCAATGGCGTGGGCGTCACTCCCTATGGCTTGCTCAAGGCGACGCTCATTGAGGACAGCTCTTCTCCCAACGGCGACGATTTTCCTCTCCCCGGCTTTCTCAGCGACACGGGCCCCGATGGCTCGCCGGAGTTTCACATCAAGGCACGCAGCAGCCGCGTGGGCGCAAACTTTTCCTGGTACGACGCCAACCCGAAGTGGAGCATTTCAGGAAAGCTCGAGATGGACTTCGAGGGCAACTTCAACCGCTCTGATAACCGCAACATCTCCACCGTCCGCTCCAGCAATCCCTCTTTGCGCCTGGCCTGGGCCCGTTTGGATTACAGCGCCAAGCGAAATACCTTCTCCGCCCTCTTCGGCCAGGATTGGAGCCCTTTTGGATCCTCCACGCTCCCCAACATTCTCGAAACCACATCGCTCGGCATCGGCTACGGCATTCTCTACGAACGCACGCCGCAAATGCGCGTCGGCTATACGCACAAGGGCACGAAGTTTCAAATCATGCCCGAGTTCGCTCTCACTTTACCGGCGGTTGGCCTCGCGCCTTCGGCCGCCAATATCTCGCAACAACTTGGTTACGGAGAACGCCAGGGACCCGATTCCAATCGGCCTGACCTGGAAGGCCGCCTCGTTGGTCAATGGCAACTCGACCACGCTCCCGCTGTGCCGCCCGCACAAATGATTTTCAGCGCCGAACTTGGCAAGCGCACCGCGATCGTTTTAGCTTCCGCAATCCCCGCCGCGTATCAAAAGACCTTTCCCACTGGCACCACCGGCAGCAGCCACACAGATGGATGGGACTTCGAATGGCAACTGCCCACGCGCTACGCCACGCTGATTGGCAAGTTTTACAGTGGCGCCGACCTGCGCTATTTCTTTGTCAACCAGCTCTATTGTTATTTCAACGACACAGCAGGTCTTGCCAACCTGGCTTCTTTAACTTCCGAGGACGGCTCCTCCGCGGTGGTCCTTGGAACCAACGCCGCGGGCCAACAGATTGTGGCGCCCGAGCGTCCGATTCGCACCGAAGGCGGATTCGCGCAACTCGGCGTTCCCCTGTCGCGCATCTTCCGCGCCCGCGCGTCGGGCCGCAATGCCGGCTGGTCCTTCTACGCGCTCTACGGCATTGACCAGGCCAACACCCACGACCTTAACCGCCTTGAAGGAAGTTCACGAAGGTTCAGCACGATGGCGGTCGGCACTCTCAACTATTCGCTCAATCGCTGGGTCTCGTTTTCGTTTGAGCAGTCGCTCTACACGACCCACGCAAATCCTGAACAGCCACTGCCGCTCTTCAGAGGCGTCCCTTCGCGAGAGTGGAACGACGTTCGCGAAGAATTCGGACCGGTCTTCAACTTCTGAGATGTTCCATACGGGTAGCGAACTCGCATACCTGTCAATCGGCGACGAAGCACGAATGCGATGGAATGAATGCCACCAGATTCCTGATTAGAGCCCGGGGACTTTTGCTGATTGGTTCCAACTCGTATCGTCCTTCACCCTAAAACTCGAGTAACGTTCCATGTCACACGAGATTTGTAGAGGCGGGAATGATGAAAATTCTGGATGCGGATTAGGGGATTGCAAGTTCCAGCCCGCTATGAGCGAAAGCCGCGCGTGGATTTTCTGTGAGAAGCTTATGGGCCTCCGCGTCTGACAGGCCCAGCTCTTCCGTCAAGTTTCGGTAGCTCGCCTCCATGGTGACTGTTGATCCGAGGAGATGATTGGCACCAGGCGCGCGGGCCACAAGATCGTTACCGACGCTCAGATCCCAGCGTCCGAAGCGATAGCGTCCTGGTCCGAGACCCGCTGCGACAATCGCGTCAGTGACAATAATCGATTTTTCCAGGCCGGCTAGATCAAGATAGTTTTTGAGCACAAAGAATGGGATGTGTACCCCATCGGCGATGAAGCAAAGCCATAATTGATCACGCAGGCTGAGAACACGCTGCACGATATTGTCGTGTCGCGGCATGCTGCCAGGGCAGCCATTGCCGAGATGGGTGAACATTGTGAGGCCCTCGCCGATGGCGCCCTTCAAATCTTCCAGCGATGCATTCGTGTGGCCTGCGGATACAACAATTCCCTTCCGCACAAGCATGCGAGTCAGGTGGAATCCCGGATCTTGCTCGGGCGCGAGGGTGACTAATCGCGTAAGACCATGCGCGGCATCGAGCAGCCTTTCCATTGCGAGGAGGTCGGCGGTGCGGATGGCGTCAGCGGGATGGGCTCCGCGATATCCGTCGATCGGACTGATAAACGGCCCCTCAATATGAAAGCCTCGCACGATTCTTCGGAACGATGGCGAACGATCGTGCAAGCTAGCTAGTCTTTCAAGCCGTGCCTCCATTACGGGCAACGAATCCGTGATGATTGTGGCGAGGATCCCTTCGACACCGTGCTCAGTAAGCCGAGAACACATCGTGTCCAGAGCAACCCCTTCTGGAATATCATCACCATTGAAATCGATTCCGGCGTATCCGTTCACTTGCAGATCAAAAAACTTCATCCAGTTCTCCATTACTTGCATTTGATGCCTTGAGACGCTAGCGAAGCATCCGAATATGACAGGCTCGGTAAAACATTTAGACGGGCTGAAGTTCTATCATAGGTCAAACGCAAAGAACTCTTTTAGTCGCGGTGTATGCAAACCAGCGGCGCGATGAAGCGATCCAGGAAGAGACGCCGATGCCTTGCAACGATCCCATTCGCGCTTGGCCGCGCGTCCATATTGTCATCTCGTAATTAGTTGGATCACAGTGCGACTTACTATTTGACTGCATCCTGATGCTCCAATACAGTTCACGTGTGGCGGGTTTCGGTTTTGTTACGTATAAGGGATGATCGTACGGCTTTGCCCTCTTATGTGCGGACAACCCTTTTGAAACGGATGGAGACACAATGATTCAGTCCTTGGTGCGTTGGAGCAGGTTTTTGATTTGGCCGATGGCTGCTATGTTGGGAGGCTCGACTCTTGCCGCCCAGAGCACCGGCTTAACGCTTGAGCGTGGGGGGAGCACGATCGCACTGGAGCCGTACGCGCCGAACATCTTGCGTGTGACGCTGAGCCTCCAGCGCGAGCCCGCCCTCGCCGGGCCGGGCTACGGCCTGGTCGCACAACCGGCTGCCGCCGGGTGGGCGGCGACTCAAACCGCCAGGACCGACGTATACCGGTCTGATCATGTAGTTGTGACCGTGGATCGTCCGCTGCCCGATCACAAGCCGCGCGTTCAAACCCAGGTGGATATTTCGAAATTCTTCAACGGCTCAACGCCGGGCGCGCACATCGTCTTCAGCACGCCAGAGGGAAAACAGATCCTGGAGATGACGGGATGGTCGCAGGGGGTTCCTAACCATAAAGATGGCACCGCGTCCGTGTTGCAGGATCGCCGCCAAAGCGATCCCGAGTTCTACACGGTAGGCGCCACCTTCACTTCACCCGACGATGAACACTACTACGGCCTCGGCCAAAGCCACGAGGGATTTCTCGATCATCGCGGTCACCAGGTGCGCTGCTGGGCCGATTATCTTGCCGTAGGCGGGCCGAGTTTCTGCGTGCCCTTCCTGGTCACGAACAAGGGCTACGGGCTCTTATGGGACAATCCTTCGCGAACGACGATCGAACCAGGATTCAATGAGCAGACACGCTGGAAGTCCGAAGTTGGAGACCGCGTCTCTTTCTTTGTGATTACCGGCGACACCATGGACGAAATCTACGCCGGCTACCGGTTGTTGTCTGGCCCTGCGCCGATGTTGCCCAAGGCGGCCTACGGCTACATCCAGTGCAAGCAACGCTACGCCAGCCAGGACGAGTTGCTGGCCGTGGCGAAAGGGTATCGCGACCGCCATCTGCCTGCCGACGTGCTCGTCGTCGACTGGTTCTATTACACGAAGATGGGGCAGATGGATCTCGACCCAAAGTTCTGGCCCGATCCAAAAGCGATGAACAAACAGCTGCACGACATGGGCTTTGAAACCATGATCAGTGTGTGGCCGCGCTTTGTTCCGGAGGACCGTTTCTATTCTGAGCTGCGCCAGAAGAATTGGTTCATTCATCTTGCGGATGGAACGCCACTAGATGGATTGCCGTATGACCGCGCCGGCTCCGACATCGACACCACCAATCCCGACGCGGCCAAGTGGTATTGGAAGACGATTCACGACAACATCCTGAGCCAGGGATTCGACTCCCTTTGGGCGGACGAGACCGAGCCGGACCTGCCCCCCAACGGCGCGTATTTCCATGTCGGGCCCGGAACGCAGTTCTTCAATGTCTATCCGCTCTTCCACACCGGCGCGCTCTACAACGGATTCCGCAAAGACGAGCCGCGGCAGCGCGCGCTGATTCTTTCCCGCGATGCGTATCTCGGCGTGCAGAGCAAGGGAACCATCGTGTGGTCCTCTGACATTTATCCCACCTGGGACACGCTCAAACGCCAGATTCCCACCGGCCTCGACGTCACGGCTTCCGGCATCCCATACTGGTCCAACGACACCGGCGGATGGCAGTATCTGCCTGCCGTCCATCACCCCGCTCACACGCCACTCCTCGATCCCTCTGACGCGCGCTCGACCGTTGGCGGATACGACGATTATCCCGAACTCTACACGCGCTGGTTCCAGTACGCCACGTTTCTGCCCATCTTCCGCACGCATGGCAGCCGCCCGGCAAATGAAGTCTGGTCTTATGGCAAGCAAGCGGAGCCGATTCTGGAGAAGTACCTGCGTCTTCGCTACCAGCTCATGCCGTACATCTACTCGCTCGGCTACAAGACCTGGATGACAGGCGCACCCATCATGCGTGCGCTGCCATTGGATTTTTCGAGCGACCCCAAGGTGGCTGACATCAGCGACGAGTACATGCTCGGTCCGGCGTTTCTGGTGGCGCCAGTCACTGAGCAGGGAGCAACCAGCCGCGAGGTCTATCTGCCGGCCGGAACGGATTGGTACAACTTCTGGACCGGAAAAAAAGAGACGGGCGGAAGAACGATTACGGTGGATGCGCCCATCGATACCATTCCGCTGTTTGTGCGCGTGGGATCGATTGTTCCGCTTGGCAGCGCAGTGGAAAGCACGCATGATACGCAGACGATCGCGAGTGTGCGCGTGTATCCCGGAGCGGATGGCGACTTCACGCTCTTCTCCGACGACGGCATGACTTATGCCTACGAGAAGGGTGCGGGCTCCATCACTCGGCTGCATTGGAATGACGCGGCCGGAAAGCTGACTCACGAAGGATCAGAACCCTGGACCGGGCCTGACAGCAAAGTGGTCGAAGTCGTGGGCCGCTGACGCATCTTCTGCATAGATCATTCACTTGATTTGCAATTCGTGCGGGAAGCATCGTGCTGCACGAACAAGAAAGGAACGAAATGAATTTGATGGTCAATCGCGGCTATGTATTGATCTTTGTCGTGCTTGCATTCTTTGCGTTACCGGCACTCCATGCGCAGGACTCCAGCGTGATTCTTGAACGAGATGGCAACACCATCGTTCTTGAACCATACGCACCGAACATCGTGCGAGTCACGATGAGCAAGGATAAAGCGGCCGCGACCGGTACAGCCGGAATCGGTTTTGTAGGAACGCCCTCGGCGACCGGATGGACGCACGAACAGGCCTCCGACGGCGGCGATGTCTTCCGCTCCGCGAGGCTCGTCGTCCATCTCTCACCGGACCACCAGGACAAGGCGCTCCTCCCCAAGGCCATGCCGCTCGACGATCTGAATCAATCGCTGCGCGATATTTACTTTGGCGGTGGCCCCGGCCACGGCCCGAATCAAGACGCGATCTCGATCACAACGCCTTCGGGTCAAGTGCTCCTGAAGATGCGTCACTGGGTCATGATTCCCAACCATCCGGAATCTGCCACAAGCCCAACGGCCTCCGATCCGAAGGGCCCAGGCTACCGTGTTTCCGCAACGTTCGACTCGCCGGCGGGCGAACACTATTACGGACTCGGCCAGCAACAGCAGGGATTTCTCGACCTTCGCGATCATCAGATCCGCTGCTGGCACGACTACGTTGCCATCGGCGGAGAAAACGTCTGCGTCCCGTTCATGATCTCCAGCCGCGGTTACGGACTCATCTGGGACAATCCGTCAAAGACCACAATCAATCTCGGCTTCAACCAGCAGAACGTATGGTCGTCGGAGATTGGAGAACGTGTTTCTTTCTTTGTGATCGCGGGAGAGAACACCGACGAAATTTACGGGGGCTATCGTCAGTTGACGGGCGTTACGCACATGTTGCCGAAGGCGGCCTACGGCTACATCCAGAGCAAAGCAATCTATCCCACGCAGGACCAGGCCCTGGCGATTGCCAAGGGTTATCGCGATCGTCAGCTTCCCCTGGATATTCTTGTCGTCGACTTTCTGAATATGACGAAGCAGGGCGAAATGGATCTGGATCCTGCCCGCTGGCCCGATCCGGCCGCAATGAATCAGCAGCTTCATTCCATGGGCGTCACCACGCTGCTGAGCGTTTGGCCGCATTACTCTCCCGGCACTCGTTTCTACGACATGCTGCTCAGCAAGGGATGGCTCATTCATTCTCCGGATGGCAAGCCGGATTTCGGCGGATACAAGCATGTGATTGGCCCGAATATCGACACCACCAACCCAGACGCTGCCAAGTGGTGGTGGGAGTCCATCCGCGATCGCTACATCAAGCCCGACGGTTTCGACTACATCTGGCTCGATGAAACCGAGCCCGACATCGACCCCGCAAACGACATGTTCTTCGTCGGGTCCGGTCCAAGAGATTACAACGTCTATCCGCTCTTCCACACTTCTTCCGTCTATGAAGGCTCCAGGCGCGACTTTGGTGACAGCCGCCGCGTATTCAGTCTGGCGCGCGCTGCCTACCTGGGAGCGCAGCGCAATGGCACAGTCTTCTGGTCGAGCGACATCTACTCCACCTGGGACATGCTGAAGCGCTCCGTCCCCACAGGCCTCAACTTCACCGCGTCGGGCATGCCTTACTGGGATACCGATATCGCCGGGTTCTTCTCTCCCGTGCTACCCGCGAGTTATCGGCCCATGCACACGCCGCTGGTCGACCCCTCCGATGCGCTTGGCAACGTGGGCAACTACGTGGACTATCCCGAGCTATTTGTGCGGTGGTTCCAATGGGGAACCTTCCAGCCCGTGATGCGCGCCCACGGCGAGCGTGAGCACAACGAGGTCTGGGCTTATGGCAAGCAGGCGGAGACGATTCTTTCAAAATATCTGCGCCTGCGCTATCAACTCCTGCCTTATACGTACTCGCTCGCGTATGAAACCAATCGAACCGGCGCTCCCTTCATGCGCGCGCTTTTCATGGACTTCCCCGGCGATCCCAATGTCGCCAACATCGGCGATGAGTACATGTTCGGCCCCGCGCTTCTCGTCGCCCCGGTGACGGACCAGGGTGCGACAAGCCGCACGGTCTATTTGCCCGCTGGCGCCGACTGGTACAACTACTGGACCAACGAACGCTACAAGGGCGGACTGACGATCACTGCCAGTGCACCCATCGATACGATTCCGCTCTTCGTTCGCGCTGGCTCCATCCTTCCCCTTGGCAAGCCTATACTCACCACGGAACAAATGCAGGATCTGGAGAAGATCAAGGTCTATCCCGGCGCCGATGGAGACTTCACTCTCTACAACGACGACGGCAAGACCTACGCCTACGAAAAGGGCGACTTTAGCATCACCAACTTGCATTGGGACAATGCCGCCGGCAAGTTGACCCAGAAAGGCTCCGTCGCCTGGACGGTCCCGGATAGTCAGCTTGTGGAGGTGGTTGGCCGTTAGTTCACACCGGAAGAACGCAGAGTGAATGAAGGCCGCAAGGCGCAGCAAAGAGCGTATCGCCCATCTCACGCTGCTGAAATACAGTTGACTACGACGAAATGTGCAGCGACGACTCTCGAAACAACTTGAGTCACCGCTGCACTACTGTCGATGCACCTCTTCGAAGCTAGATAAATTCAGCTTCAGGTGACTTGCCCCCACGTCTAGACAGAAATGGGATTACATATAGAATCCAATATCATGCGTTATGACGCTGAACACAAAGCAAAAACTCATCGCAGGATTGTCAAAAGCGCATCCCATCAATTGCGAAAGAAGGGCTTGAGCGGGCCAGCGGTTGCGACGCTGATGAAAGCGTCTGGGCTGACACATGGTGGCTTCTACAAGCACTTCTCCAGCCGTGACGCGCTCGTGATTGAGGCTATTGAGGAGAGCTTTCGTGATCTAACTCAGACGCTGATCGATGCTGCGGCCAGTAAGTCTGGATCAAGCGACGCATGGAAAGCCATGATAACGACCTATCTCTCGCTTGAACGCTGTGACCGGGCGGACATCGGCTGCCCGATGGCCGCGCTGGCCCCGGATATGGCCCGCACCGCTCCTGCGATGAAACGGCGCATCGCTGCGGCGATCATGAAATTCCGCGAGCAACTGATTCCGTTTATGCCGGGACGGACTGAGGATGAAAAGAGTTCAAACTTCCTGATGATTATCACGACCATGGTCGGGACAATTGCCATAGCTCGAATCATGCCCGAGCTAGCTGTCAGGCAAAGGATTCTCAATATAGTCCGAGATCGGCTCCTCGCAAGCTTCTAGCCAGCGAGCGAGAGATTCAATAGACACGACCTGCGCCGACGCGGGTGCCTTGGAGAGCAAGCCCGGTCACCGCTGGAGAAGAAACAATGATGACCACGTTCTCGCGCAGGATGCCCGCGCCCCACACTCACGGCGAAAAGCGCTCCTCCCAATGCGGCGGTACGCGCAGAGTCTATATGTCGTTTATGCTACGGTCGGGTTGGCACTGCCAGTTTCTCGAAGAGGATCTCAAAACGGCGCTGCCGAAAAAGCTCGCATTTCTGAGCCAGGATATGATCTTCCAGCTTGCGCGGTGCGGCGGCGCGAGCTTGAACCTTGAAGCCGAACAGGCGATTCAGCATGGGATAAACATAGGGCGCGGCGGGATTTGGCTCAATTTAACCGACGATCAATACAAGAAGTTGAAATAGCGTCCAATCTTCCACACCGTTCGGTATTAGCCTAAGCACGTTCAGGAAACTTTAAATCGTCCCACGGAACCAGTTAACGAATCCGAACGAGACGAATTCCAGGTATTCCATGAACAATTCCCATGTCCAAAAGTCTCCCAAGAGGGGACGTTCCAGCCTCAACAAATTCATCCACATCATTCTCATAACAAAGTTCGTCGCGGTTGAAATCGCCGCGACTGTGATCTTCTTTGTTTGGCTCTATCGGGAATTTCTGTTTGAGCTAAGACGGTGAGGAGGGGGTAATTTCCCCCTTCACAGTATTTTCATCTTGGCTGTCCCACCCTTAAATCAGGCGCGCTTATGGGGCGACGCCGAGGTCGAAAAAGGTCGAACCTGAATACGACACCGTCAGCACGGCGCAAAGAGATGGTTGCCGAAAAGCTGAGGTGCCTGCATGATTAGCCCACAAGCAATCCTGCTCTTCACACTCCAGACAATTGAGATCGAACTCGGCAGAATCTGCATAGTGCTTGCAACGATTCGCTCCCTTGCATTCAGTTTGATTCGTGTTACGTTCACTCATGTCGCCACGCGAGTCATCGGCAGCACGTTGGTGGTGTCCTCCACTGGGTAGGCGAGCTGCCATTCTTCTCTAACGGATTCGGGGTGCTTCGACTCACCCTGAGTGGTCACGGCGATAACTCCCGCTGTGACGAGGTAGAAAGCGAATCCCGGCAGGGTGCGTGGTGTCCTGGGTACGGACCTCCATTCTGCCAGCAACGGGGCTGTGACCGATCCTGCCTTCCCCTAAAGGCTTGTTTGTTTGATCATCGAGCACTGTGCCGGTCGCTGGACAGACAAGGTACGTGAATCTCCGATAACCAGCCCCAACCATTTCATTTGGAAGTTGCTTCTGTACGAGCGGCACATTGTGTACGCCACAGGCGAGTGGACTTGAATCCTTTTTACTGAAGCACGGTTGTGTCACATCGATCTCCTCTCCCGAACGTCGCGGGATTGGGAGCGCTCCACCATTCCAGCACACCAGTATGATGCAGCCGCGACCGCAGCCATTGTCTACAACTTATGCGCTATGAGTCACTTCCACCTTCGTTCGGTGTCTATACCACTTTTGGGGGATACGTGTGGCACTGCATCCGGCACACGTTCTGCTCATGGCTGGCCATGGCCGGAGCGACCATAAAGGAAATTCAGGAACTGGCCGGACACAAGACAATCACCATGTCGGCCCGGTATGCCCACTTGTCACCGGATCACAAGCTATCCGTGCTCGACCGGATTACGGCAACAGCCACTGAAAATGCCAACACCAAAACAGCCACCAGCCGATAGCAGCCACTCGCCTCAAGCGAGTTAAAGTGGCTTAACTGTTTTGTTTTCTTGGTGCCGGGAGGGGGGTCGAACCTTAGCCGACGTTCTAAACACGTAAGTTACTGATTCGAGAATCGGCAAAATCGCTCAAATCGCCAGAAGCGACATTCCTAGGCACAATTCAGGCACAAAGACCTTTCCAACACACTTGCTCGACCCGCCAGAACGGCTGTTGACAGGAAAACCTCTAAGTGCCTTGCGCTTCTGACTGGGGGGGAACTTCCCAGAAGATGCGCTACCTCGTTTGCCCCCCGTGATTCGATCAGTGTCCCAGCTCTTGACCAGCTCTATCGAAACTGCGGAAGATTTCAATGCGAGCTTCGGCAAGTCGCAAGTCTTGCCAGTGTGCAAGAAGTGTGGCGAGACAATTGACATGAAGTGCAGCTCAGGCTGAAATCGATCGAGAAGTTCGCGCCACTGTTCGATGGAATTCACCTCGCGCCGCTCGATTACGCTGTGGCAATCTTTGCAAGTGCTTGCAACCCGCGGGCTTCGACCTCGAATTCGCGCATTTTGTACTTTTGAATCTTTCCCGACAGTGTGGCTGGAAACGAATCTATAAAACGGACGTGCTCCGGAATTTTGTAGTAGGCGATCTGCCCCTGGCAGAAATCGCGAATCTCTTCTTCGGTCGCGGTTGTGCCTGGCCGCAAGCGCACCCAGGCAACCACAATCTCGCCAAGCCTTGGGTTGGGAATGCCGACGACCTGGACTTCGTCGACTTCGGGGTGCGTGTAAAGAAACTCTTCCACTTCGCGCGGGTAAATATTTTCGCCGCCGCGGATGATCACATCGCGCGAGCGACCCGTCAGGTGAAGGCATCCGTCTTCTCGCATCACACCGAGGTCGCCGGTGTGCAGCCAGCCATCCGGTTTGATTACTTGGGCTGTGGCTTCGGGATCTCCGTCGTAACCCTTCATCAAGGCATAGCCGCGCACGCACACTTCACCCTGTTCTCCGCGAGGCAACAGTTGACCCGTCTCAGTGGATACAATCTGAATCTCAGTCTGCGGCATGGCGCGACCCACTGTCTTCACACGAATTTCAATCGTGTCAGCCGCATCGCTCATCGTAACCACAGGAGAAGTCTCGGTCTGCCCGTAGGCAATCAACAGTTCGCCGCAGTGCATCTTTTCAAAAACCCGCTTCATCAACTCCACCGGGCACGGCGCGCCGCTCATCATGCCAGTTCGCAGGCTGGTCAGATCAAAGCTTGAAAAATCGGGCAGCGCCATCTCCGCCACATACATCGCGGGCACGCCATAGACGCTGGTCGCACGCTCGTCGCGCACCGCCTTCAGCGTGGCTCGCGGATCGAATGTCCAGTTAGGCAGAATCACGGCCGCACCCGAGTTCAGTGCCGACATGGTTCCGATCACACATCCAAAACAGTGAAACAACGGTACCGGCACTACAATTTTGTCCTGCTCGGTGTAGCGAAACCCTTGAGCCAGAAACTGTCCGTTGTTCACCACGTTCCGATGGGTCAGCATCACGCCTTTCGGCAGGCCGGTGGTGCCACTCGTGTACTGAATGTTCGCCACATCGTCGATGTCTGCCTTGCCGGGGATGCGGCCTTCCGCATCAAGCAGGACAGGCCACTCCGGCGAATCAAAATAAACCGTGTGTTCGAGGGCAAGATCAAGCCCATGCCGCGCCCGGCCAAGAATCTCTTCGTAATTCGCGTGCTTGTCTTTGTGCCACAAGAAAAGAGCTTTCATTCGCGAGCGCGTGAGAGTGAATTGCAACTCGTGCGATCGGTAAGCCGGATTCACGTTGACGAGGGCCGCTCCGGCACGCGCGCAGCCCATGTGCATCGCGATCCACTCGACGCAGTTGGTGGACCAGAGTCCAACGCGGTCGCCATGGCGGACGCCGAGCGACCAGAGACCGCGCGCGACACGATCCGCCTCAGTGCTCAACTCGCCCCAGGTCAGGCGCATTTCCTGGTGGCAGCTTACGACCGCCAGCCGGTCTGGAAACCGCTCCGCTGTGCGTTGCAGCAGATCGCCGATCGTGAGCTCAAGCAGAGGACGGTTGGCGCCCCGCGCATAGCTTTTTGTACAAAGGCCATTCGAATCCGAAGTCATATCGCCTCAACGTGATGAAGGAGTTGGAAAATGGCATTAGCGATCATCTATGACAGGGATGGAATTGGCCGACGATATTACGCGCGCTGCCGGACATCAAGAATCAGAAGCCACCTTGCGCCTCAGGGAACGTTCTGGCTTGGCCCGCGATCCCTTTCCCCATTCCGGCTTTCGTTTTTCCAGAAAGGCCGCTACTCCTTCTCGAAAGTCCGCGGTCTCCCGCGAGATCGCATTGGCCTCAAGCGCCTCAGCAACTGCCGCATCGAGCCAAACTTTCTGCTGCGCTGCCATGAGTTGCTTGGTCGCTTTCAGCGATTCGGGGCTATTCGCGATCAGCACGTCGCAAAGCGCCTGCACCCTCGCCGCATGCTCTTCGATCGCGACAACCTCATTCACCAGTCCAATGCGGTGCGCTTCCTCCGCGTCAATAATCCTGCCCGTCAACAACAGATCCCGGCTCAGCTTCGGTCCGATTTGCAATGCCAGGAAAGCCGATACCAGTGCGGGAACAAACCCGATCCGTACTTCGGTGAAGCCGAATTTCGCCTGCGGCGTTGCCACCGCGAAGTCGCAGATGATCGCCAATCCCGCACCGCCCGCGATCGCGGGGCCATGCACTGCGGCGATCGTCGGCATGGGCAAGTCATACAAAGCAAGAAAGAGCCTGGCGATCCTTTCCGCATCCGCGCGATGCTCGGCGGCGTTCTTGTCCTGCATCCCTTGCAACGCCGTTAAATCAAGCCCTGAACAAAACGCATCGCCGGCACCCGCCAGCACTAGCGCCCGGCAATTGCTTTGCGCCGCCTCTTCCAGCGCGGTAATCAACTCCATTTGCATTTCAGGAGTCATCGCATTGCGCCGCTCGGGTCGATTGAGCGTAATCGTTCGTATCGACGCCGTCTCCGCAACCACAATCGTCTTGTAGTCCACTCGCTCCTCCCGAATCAGTGAGCCGATTTCCCGCAGCTTGCCGCAATCTCGTCGCTGGCTCGAATCAATGCATCCAGCGGGGCCAGGCTCGGCAACTCTGCTCCGCACTCCATCAGCGTGGCGATCAACGTTTCCGTTGGCAAATTTCCCACCAGAACATCCTCGGCGAACGGGCATCCGCCTAACCCGCCGATGGCTGCATCGAACCTCCTGCAGCCCGCATCGTATGCCGCGCGAATGCGGGCTTCTGCTCCATCCCGCCTTGCATGAAGATGTGCGCCCACCTCCATGTCGGGATACGTCGCAATAACCGCGCCTATTGTCTGTGCGATCCTGGTGGGGTCCGCAAGCCCGACCGTATCAGCCAACGAAATCTGCGGCACGCCGCAGCCGATCATCTGATCGCATGCATCCAGCACGTCACCAATTTTCCATGCCTCGCCATATGGATTGCCGAATGCCATGGAAAGATATGCGACCACATTCAGTCCTGCGTCGTTGGCGCGCTCCATGACACTTCGCAGAACTGCAAGCGATTCATGAGGCGTCTGATGTTGATTGCGCCGCAGAAACTCAGCAGAGATTGAGTAAGGAAAACCAAGCGTACTCACTGCGCCAGTTCGGATAGCCCTCTCTGCGCCCTTCTCGTTCACCACAATTCCGATGATCTCCACGGCCTTATCGGAGCCAAGCAGTTCAAGCACCTTTTCCGAGTCCGCCATCTGCGGCACCGCAGCGGGAGAAACAAAACTCACCGCGTCGATGTGCGTGAAGCCCGCTTCCGTGAGCCTGCGCAGATACGCAGCCTTCTGCTCCGGCGCAATCTGCACAGGCAACCCCTGCCAGGCATCACGTGGGCATTCGACAATCTTGACCGTATTGCTCATTGCAGACTCAATCGTACTTCCTGAAATTGATCACAGGCCGGTAAAGTCAAATCGTCTTACCCACGGGACGGGGAGACTTTGAGAATTTCGCGCGCGATCACCATCCGCTGAATCTCGCTGGTGCCCTCGCCGATGGTGCAGAGCTTCACGTCGCGGTAGAACTTCTCCACCGGGTAATCTTTGATGAAGCCGTACCCGCCAAACAATTGCACCGCCTCATTGCAAATGCGCACGGCCACTTCGCTGGCAAATAGCTTTGCCATCGACGACTCGCGCGTCACCGTGCGACCCGCATCCTTGAGCACTGCGGCCCGCTGCGTCAACAGCCTCGCTGCATCCAGTTCGGTGGCCATATCCGCAAGCTTCCATTGGATGCCCTGAAACTCGGCAATCGCCTTTCCGAATTGTCGCCTCTCTTTGACATATTTCAGCGCCGCATCCAGGGCGGCACGTGCGATCCCCAGCGACAGCGCCGCAATCGAAATTCGCCCGCCATCCAGCACGCGCATCGAGTCGATAAATCCCTCGCCCTCCGCGCCAAGCAGGTTTTCCGCTGGAATTTCGCAATCCTCAAAAATCAGTTCGCTGGTATCGCTGGCTCGCAGGCCAAGCTTGTTCTCCTTCTTGCCCGCCCTGAAACCTGGAGTTCCCTTCTCCACCACAAACGCAGAAAGACCGTGCGTCCCCTTGCCTTTGTCCGTTACCGCAATCACCACAAAAACGTCGGCATAATGTCCGTTCGTGATGAAAGACTTGGTTCCGTTCAATACATACCGGTCGCCGGTCCTTACTGCGGTAGTGCGCGCGTTGCTCGCATCCGATCCAGAGCCAGGCTCCGTCAATGCCCACGCTGCAAGATGCTCACCGTTCGCCAGCCGCGGAATATATTTACGTTTCTGCGCCTCATCGCCCGCCAGAAAAATATGATTGGTTCCCAAAGAATTATGCGCCGCGATCGTCAGCCCAATTGATCCATCCGCAGTCGAGAGTTCCTCGATGGCAATGATGTATTCGGAGTAGCCCATCCCCGCGCCATCGTATTCCGTGGGAATGATCACGCCCATGAGCCCCATCTGGCCGAGCATTTTTACAACTGCCTGGGGAAACTCGCTTGCCTCATCCCACACCGCGGCGTTGGGCGTAATTTCGCGCGCGGCGAAATCCCGGATTTCCCGGCGCAGATGTTCCTGGTCCTTCGTCAAAACAAAGGGATGTAAAGCATTCTCCGGATCCAAATCAGGGTGCATGTCCAAGCTCCTTCGGGGATCTCGATTGGCTGGCGCATTCAATCGCAGCAGGATGCAGCAACTTCACGCGACGATCGCGTAGCAGCCCTATGCGAGTATTTATCAAGTTTGTAGAACTCCTGGATTGAATCGCGGAACTTCAGGATTCAGCGCGCAAACCTCAAGCGCCGCAATCAGTACATCCCTGGTTTTCGCCGGATCGATAATTGCATCAATCCAAAGCCTCGCAGCGCCGTAGCGCGGATCGGCCTGCGCGTCGTAGGTGGAACGAATTTCCTCGAAGACCGCGGCTTTCTCCGCTTCTGACAAGACCTTGCCCCCGCGCTCCATCTGCCGGGCGCGCACGTCGGCCAGCGTTGTTGCCGCCGAGGCGCCACTCATCACCGCGTACCGTGCCGTGGGCCACGCGAACAAGAAGCGCGGATCGTAAGCCTTGCCGCACATCGCGTAATGTCCGGCGCCGAAGCTGCCGCCAACGATCACCGTAATCTTCGGCACCACGCTGGTGCTCACGGCCGACACCATCTTTGCCCCGGCGCGAATGATCCCGGACCACTCGGCCTCCTTGCCCACCATGAACCCATTCACATCGTGCAGAAACACCAGCGGCACCAGGCTTTGATTGCAGTCCATGATGAAGCGGGCCGCCTTCTGCGCGCCCTCGGTGTAGATCACGCCGCCGACTTCTATCTGCGTCATTCCCGCCGATGGTCCCTTTGTGACCGTTTGGTTCTGATTGATTTTTTGATTGGCTACAATCCCCACCGCCCGGCCGCCAATCCATCCGTACCCGCACAGCACCGTGCGGCCAAAGTCTGCCTTGTATTCGTCGAATTCGCTTCGGTCCACGATGCGCGCAATCACTTCGCGCATGTCGTACACGTTGCTCTTCCCTGGCTCAGGGTTCAACAATCCATAAAGATCTTCCGACGCAAACTTCGGCGCATCCTCGACAGCATCGAACTTCCGGCGGCGATAAAGCTCGGATGTGCCCTGCCGCGTACCCATCTTTTCCACCAGGGATCGCAGCCGCGCCAGGCATAAGTGGTCGTTCGGTTCCTTGAAGTCAACCGTTCCTGAAATTGCCGCGTGCATTGCCGCCCCGCCCAACTCCTCCGGATCGGTCTTCTGCCCAATCGCGGCTTGCACCAGCGATGGCCCGGCCAGAAACAACCCCGATCCCTCGGTCATCAGCACGGTATCTGTCATCACCGGCAGGTAAGCTCCGCCCGCGACACACATGCCCATGATCGCCGTGATCTGCGGTATGCCAAGAGAACTCATCACTGCATTGTTCCGGAAGATGCGGCCGAAATCGTCCGTATCCGGAAACACGTCTTCCTGCAGAGGAAGAAACACTCCCGACGAATCAACCAGGTAGAGCGTGGGTATGCGATTCTCCATCGCGATCGTCTGCGCGCGTAATACCTTCTTCGCGGTCATGGGGAAAAATGCGCCGGCTTTCACCGTCGCGTCGTTGGCCACGATCATGCACAACCGCCCGCTCACCCAGCCGACGCCTGTCACCACTCCTGCGCTTGGGGCGCCGCCAAATTCCGCGTACATCCCGTGAGCCGCCCACAGCCCCAACTCCAGGAACTCCGTACCTTCATCGAGCAGGAGCGTGAGCCGCTCTCTTGCCGTCAGCCGGCCTTTGGCGTGCTGTGCGTCTACCGCCTTCGATCCGCCCCCGAGCCGAATCGAATCCTCTTCGGCGCGCATAGACGCTATCAACGCCATCAGGGCGCCGTGGTTCGCCGTCGCCCGCGGCGAGGAGAAATCTGTTGTTGAACACAATCTGTTTCCGACCTCCGGCTCTTGCGTCATCCTGTCCTTCCTCGCGCCGTGAGGCCGTGCAGATGTCCGGTCCCGGCTTTGCTCTCCATCATAGGATGCTCCAGAGTTGGAGATTCGAGCTATTTTCAGCGGAAACGAAATGGGGAAGGCGGAACTCGGAGCGAAAGCGGCGCTCTGCCTGCTTCCAGACGATTCCCTGCACATACGTTATTTGGCTGAGCCGGAAGCGGCGCATTCAAAACTGCCTGCTTCGTAGGGATCACCGGTTCCCTTGTAGTGCGCCACTTCGGGATATGGACAAAGCGGGCGCGTCAATTGCTTTGTCGAATCCCCAGGGACAGTGCCCTGACCGATGATGTGAGCGGGTGCGACACCCGTTTCAACCCATTTGTCGAGGGCAGCCAGGACATCGCGTTCGGGATCCTTCGGATCCGTGGATTGCAGCGGTGCCCCGAAACGATTGGGACCAATTCCACCACGGCAATGCCCCATCCCTGGAACCATGAAGAGCCGAAAGAAATCGCTCACGGGCAGAGCGGTATCGGTTCTGGGATCTGGGTACTTGCCCAGGAAGTCTCGCACGCTTTCGTAATAGGCGATCGAATTATAGGGTGACACCGCCGGGTCGCCCCATCCTTGATACACGAGCAGCTTTCCATGATGATCGCGAAAGGATCGAAGATCGGGATCGGTGGAATCGATGATCCATCCATCTTTGTGGTAGGCAACATCCATATCGTCGGCAAAGTTGAATTTTCTGAAGTCCCATGTCGATTGTTCCGAGACGGCCTGGCCAAAATACGAGTTCGCAAAAAGGAATTGAAACGCGGCCTCAGGTTTGGTGGGAGTAATCCAGCCATTCCATCCGCCATCTCCGTTTTCAGTACCCTGGGCGAATCCTGGATAAAGTTGTTTGCCCGTTCTTGCGTCTTGCGGGCCGGCGTAGATCTTCTTCAATGCAGACAACTGCGGAGCGGTAAGGCAGTCGGGTGTGTCCGCTCCCGTCTTGCAGGCGAGCACGTCCGGATTGAAGTGACAGGCGCGGGGATCTTCGATCAAACCGTCTTTGACTCCATCCAAAGCATCGCAAGCATCCAGCGTAGCCTTCTGGATGGCGGCAAGTTTTGCCGGCGGAATTGAGCTTTCGGGCGTAGCGAGAAGCGCCTGTTCGTTCCAGAGAAAACCTTCCATCAGGCCAGTCCAATTGTTTCCGGGAGCTCCAGCAAGAATTCCGTCGAAGTCTTCAGGGAACCTCTGCGCTTCCATCAGCGCCTCGCGGCCTCCGTCGGAACAGCCAACGAAATAACTGCGTTGGGACTGTTTTCCGTAGAATGCCTCGATGAACGAGTGCGCATGCATACTCGTTTCGTGGACGGCCCGATACGCAAAGTCAACCAGTTTTTCCGGATGTCCGATGGACCACCTGGCATCGACAATGGAGCCCTTGTGACCGTCATCCGTTGCGCCGGCAACGTAACCGCGGAAAAGAGCATCGCCCAGGTATTGCGTCGGCATCACTCCCGCCCATCCACCATTGCCCCACTGTTCGTATTTTCCGTTCCAGTTCGCCACAGGGAGCCATATCTCGAAATCAATCTCCGAGTCGGACGTGGGGTGTGCAACGGCCTGAACTCTGCAATGTGCAGGGATTGTTCTTGGTGGCTCAAAATTGCCGGGCAACTTGGGCTCAGGACCTTCAGGGACAAGCACGGCAGAAGAGATGCTGACCTTTTCAAGCTTCAGGTCTTTCAGGGCTTCACAGGACATTTGGGCCAGCGCAACGCCGGGAGCGAGTGTGAGAAGAACGAAGGCAACCAGACTCTTTGACATGGATGGACTCCCTTCAAACCAGCATCGCGCTGATTTGCCAACGATCAGGACTGGGGCAGCTTTATCTCCTTCAGCGGCACACCGAGCACGGCCCTCGCAATCCCGTCCAGATCCTTCACGGAGCCGACGATATGAATGGTGCGATGCACGTGCTGAACCGACTCATGAGATGCAAGGACCAGTGCGGGAGATGAGGACTCCATCTCGTAAAAGTATCCCAACCCAGGTTTTCCCGGAGCCAACGGGCCGTCGTTGTAGCAATTGGCGACGTCGCCGTTGAAGGGATTCTCCTGGAGATTCCACGCGGAATTCACGTACATGGCCTCGTGCTCGGGTTGGGAATACTGCACGATGGTGAGTACGTGGTTGTCTGGATCGTAGCTGCCCAGGATTCCTTTGGAACGCTTCGGGCTGACGCCGAGCTTGCTCCGATAATGGGCATCGACCTTGAGCACAACGTAACTGGGCGTGATGGCGATACGATCCGCGGGTACGCTGCCAAAATAGTCGGCGGTCACGGGAATGCCAAGGTCTTTTGCCGAGCCTTCACGAATGGGCAGAACGATATGAGCGGATGGCGATGCAGTGAACTGCCCAAGTATCCATAGCGACAAAAGCCCCGTCTCCTTGCTCCAACTGGAGTCAGCGAGGTTGGTCATCCTGTTATCGGATTCGAAACCGACAACCTTCACGTCAGGGAGCCGGGCAAGATGAAGGTCGTGCCATACCTGGTCGGGCGTGAGCAAACGAATCTCACGGTCGATGCGAACATGAAACTTTGTGCCTGAATAATTTGTAAGCGGGAATTCCTTGCGGAGACTCACGGATGTTTTTGTCTGCGAGACGACGTTGAACGATTCTGTGTCAAAGGGAGCGGGCGTGTACCAATGATCGAGATCGAAGGGCGCCTTGGGAGCAAAGAAGATGGAGAACTGGCCGCCTTCGGGGCCAAGCCACAGGCGATCTTCGCCGCCGACGGCATTCATGTGCGGCTGCACCTTGCCAGACTCGATCAAGCTGCGATTCACAAACCCGAAGCTGTGGCCTGCTTCGCCCTCGGCCGAGCTGGTGAGAACGCGGCCCTGCATCGAGGGCCACACAGCGACGGATGCGCCGCCTTCAGAAAGGATAATGAGGTGGCTGCTTTGATCGACGAGCTTGACCGCGCTCTGAAATGTCTCAGGCCCTGCGGTTTGCGCTGACACGTTGCTCGCCGTTGATGGTAAGAGGGTGATCGTTATCGCTGCCAGATACACTGCGATGTTTCGTTTCATCATGGGGAAGGGCCTTTTCAGTTCTGCAGCAACTGTTCGACTCCAGGCAGCTTTGGAAACGCGGCGTGAGGCTCTGTCTGGTACCAGAAACCGACGGAGGAGATGTCGTCGCTGAGTGGCAGATATTTTGGACCAGGCTGCCAGCCCAAATCCTGAATCGTGACGCGCAGATCCGTGTCAAAGCGCACCGGATCGACAATGTGCCAGCGATACAAGCCAAATCGCTCCTGCGATTGGTAGAGACCGTCTGGCCGGATCACCTGCGCGAGTCCGGAATATGGACTCGAAAATTCTTCGTACTTGCCATTCACTTCAAAATCATAGGCGCCGTTAAAATAATCTTCCGTCCCGGTGCCGTTGATGGTTGGGAAATCTTTGTCTCCATCCATGAAGAATTTGATTTCCCCCTCACCCCACCAACCGTTGCTATGCACGCCCCAGGCCATGTAGGTGCCCACGTACTGGCCTTTGCCGTGAATGCCGTCGACGATGGTAAAGACCTGCTTCGAAGGCACAGGATTCGTGCGCCGGAACTGGGCGTGGAAATAGGCCGCGTCTTTGGCCACCGGCGCCTCAGTGTAATCGACCTGGTAGTAGAGCCTCATCGGTTTGCTATCGATGTTCTCCAGGGTAATTCTGGCGCTTTTTCTGAAGGGCATGGGCCAGTACGAATTGAATCCGCTCCCGGGATTGACGCACACCGCCAACGAAGAGATTCTGGCGTACCTGCCCCAACCCTCGCCGAAGAAATCACCCACTGGCACTTCAACCGATGGCTCTTTCTCGTCATCCCAATTCATGCGGAGGATCGAGAGCCGCCAGTTTCCTGTCGGCGTCATCCAGATGTGCTGGATCGTCCCGGAAGTATTAATCTGCGCAACGGTAAACGTTGTTCCCGGCTCGATGGAGACTGACGGGCTCACTTTCCAGCCCTGTCCCAGGTCCTTCGCTGCCTGGGCGCCGGTGCCTTCTGTGGCCATGCCGCCTTTTCCTTTCTCGCCCGTGAAATTCTCCGGGCTGATGGAGCGCGACTTGGCATCGGAAAGGCGGTAAAGATTGCTCAACTGGTTGCCGAGGCCGTCATAGGCAGGCTCTTGCGCGGAACTCAAGGCCGGCATGCAAACGAAGAGCAGCAGGATAAAGCTGGCGGAAACTTTTGTCTTCAATTTCAATCTCCATGGAGTCGCCTGGTTTGAAAAGCAACGCTCGACTCGAAGTGCCGCGATGCGATCATTGCGGATTCTTCGGCGTCACAAAACAATACGCAGTGTACTTGATTTCACTCCAACCCTGATCGCTCAAGGGGTGCCCCGGAAAAAGCGGCCGATTCACCGGCGCGAACTTCACCTTAATCCAGATGCTGCTTTTGCCGCGCGTCAGATTGCGCGAGAGTAGAAACTCGTCATCACGGAACTTGCGGTTCGAAGTTTCAATAGTGTGTTCCGTAGCGCCGAGTTCCTGTCTCGGATTCGAGTACACCACGGTATTCGACCCTGCGAGATACCAAACGCCGGCTGATTTCCAGTTCGTCCCGGGCTTGTCTGCTACAAAGACTTCCGCCCGCTGATCGGGAAAAGAATAATCGAGTTTACGCCTGAGAAGCACGCCAAGATTGTCTGGACGAAGCTTGATGCGGAACTCCGACGTACCCTTTGTGGCGCGGCCCTGATCTTGCTCCGCTGGGTAGATTTCCTTGCCATTCAGCGTGTCGACACCCCACTCATACCGCGAGGTTATGGTGTAAGGCGCGGAAGCTTCCGGGGAGGAATAGCCGTGAGCATGCTCATCTGCCGTATCACCGATCTTCAACTGATCCGTCTGGACGAGGGATGGCGATGCGAGGCCATACCAATAGGCAACCGTCTCGTAGTGTTCCGTGGATTCGTCTGTGCCTCCGTGTTCCAGATGGATCACGGCGTTCTTGCCAAATGGCATGAGGTCGGCGAGCAGGAATCGATAAGCTGACTCAATATTCGAGTCCGGATTGGAAGCTGCGGGAGGGCCACCTGATTGACAATTTGCGCCGGGGACAAGGCCGGAGCACGGCATCGGCGGCCCCACCGGGTGACCGGCAAAGGGCAGGCTCATGGTCAAACCGCGTCCCCAATAATCTCCCCCACCACCCCACTCTTCCGTACCGGTTCCCTGTGCCTGCGGCGTGAGACTGTCATCGAAGAAGAAGCGCGGATCTCCTTCGAGGGTTCGCAAGCCGGCATCGTGCGAAAAGATAAACGACGTTCCAACAAAACTTCCCGACCAGTCGTTGGATCCTTCTTCTGTCCGTGTATCGAGAAGTACAAGGTCTTCCCCAGGCGTGGGGTCGGGATGATCGCGATAGGTTGCGTGAAAATAGGAGAGTTGGTTCGTTGGCGCGCTGGAGGGCATGGTGCGCAACGACCACTCGACGCCGTCTACTGGCTTTCCGGCGCCTACAAGCTCGATGCGCGCGGATTTGAAGTAGGGCATGGGGAAGTAGCAGGCCAGGTGGATCTTGTCGTCCGCGAAGCGAATGCTGACGGGGAATGCTTTGACCAGGTACTCTCGATTGTCGCGATTGTAGAGCGTACCTGCACCGAAGAACAGCGCCATCGGCGCGTCGACGGAAGGCTCTGGTCTACCGTCCCAGGTGATTCGCAAGTGAGCGTTCTCAAATGCTTCTGCCTGGTCGCGATTGATCGCGAATTCAAGAAATCGGACAGTGCCTTTGCCTTTGAGCGTGGCAGCCGTAACCACGCCACCTGCGGGAATACTTACTTTTCCGCTCATCTGTTTTGTGCCGGCAATGGGCGCGATATCGGCGCCGGATTTGGATAACAGATCCAGAACATCGTGCGCAGGGGCTACGCCGTCATTCCAACTGTGTAGCGGGTGCGAGAGCGGGGTGCCTGGCACAAACTGGTCATAAATGTAATAGCCCGTTCCGTAGTGAGTGCGGGTGTACGCCATCTGAAAACTCTTCTCAAATTCAACCGGGCTCCAGATGAGATCGGCACCTTTTGTCTTTGCCCAGGTCTCGTTCAAAGGGCTGGGAAAAGGCGCCGCAGGAAGGAATGTGGAATCAGGATTTGGATGAAGAGGATCAGCAGTGCTGCTTTCCTGAATCACGTTGTCTTTGCCATCGACAACGTAGTGCCACGGGCTGCCGTGCCAATGGTTATAGCGGGTGAACAGAAGCACACCGGCCCCTTCCACATCCAGCGTGACATTGAAATCGTCGGAGAGCTGGTAGAGAAAATGGGAGGCATCGGCGCCTTCATTTCCGCCGGCGCGGTCATAGGTGCTGCGCATGTAGGCGCGCATACCGATTCGCTGGTTGGGCCACTGGTCCCACTCACGATAGGCATCGATGCCCACGGGGATGGGCCTGCCCGCCTGCTGCTGCGCCAGGCAGCAAGAATACGATCCAAGCAAAAGAGAAACAGGAAACATACAACGCGTGAAGTGCAACCATCCATTCTTCAATGCCTGGCCTCCGTATGGATTTGTGCGTCCAAGACGCTTTACTGTTCCGATGGGCGCCACGAATGCAACCAAGCTAGTCTCCATCGTGCGGGAACGCAAGCCTGAAACACCCGAGTGGCTTTCTCCTGCAGGGATGGCCACCCGGCTGATCCTAAGGCGCAGAGCTTCAACTCCGTGCCGATTCTAGAAAACATACTTTACCGCGAGTTGCATAATGCGCGAGATGTTGTTGGGGTTGGCCTGCGCTGAAAGAATCTTCCCGAAGTTTCCCGAGGACAGAGTTGCGGTTGGGTTGCCGAATTGGGGATGATTCGTGACTGCAAAGGATTCGAAGCGCACATTCCACAATTGATTCTTGTGAAACAGCTCATAGGGGAAGTCGCGATAGACGGCCAGATCCGGCTCATAAGCACCTGGCCCCAGGATCGAATTACGGCCGGCATCGCCATAGGTCCCCGGACCGTTCGCGCTGTAGAGCGACGTGTTGAACCATTTTGTAAGAGAGTGACTGATGGCATTTGGATTTCCGCTAACGTTGGGCCGATCTGCGCCGACACCGGTTAACGACGCGTCGGAGCCAGTCAGCGGAGTGAACCAGAAGCCGGAACGGCCGCTCAGGATAAAGGAGAGGTGCCAGTCCGCACCGATCCGCTCCAAAGCATTTCCAGTCCAGTGGGGTGTGCCCGTAACCAGCGACAGATTGTAGATCTGGCGGAGGTCGGAGCCGCAGTTACCGCGCTCAGCGCCTAGATTGAATGGATTCTGGGTTTGAATCGTTACTTCAACGAACGCGTCTGCCTCATCGATGCAATGCGCCAGTGTGTAATTGAACAGCATACTGAGGTTGTTCTTGAGGCGGTGATTCGCCGAGAGGATGATGGCGTTATAGCTTGAGTTGCCGCCATCGTTGACCGTAGCCATGGAAGAGATCAAGGCTCCCGCGGTCGGATTGATCAGGTTATAGAGTCTCCGGCTGTTTGTATTCGCCAGTGTGGAGCTGCCGGGAATATCTTTTGCGGGGTCAGCCTGGTAGACAGACCAGGTGTGAGTGCCCTGATTCCCGACGTAGTTCGCCGTGAAGAGCCAGTTAGGACCCACTTGCCGCTGCACGCTCAGGTTCCACTCCTGGAAATACGTGAGCCTTGGGTGCAGAGGAGCATTGATATAAACGCCCGCCGTAACAAAGGGTGCGGACCTGGTCGGCGGATCGGGGAGTGGAAATGGGTCGCCCCCTGGATAGGCCGAGAACGGATTGGCCCAACCGCCCGCGGGATTGGTGAGGGTTAGATTGTTTCCGTAGGGCGGCTCGAACGAATACCGGTCAAAAGCTTCCAGATCGTTTCTTCCATCGTCGATAACGCCATAGCCGACGTGGACAATGGTCTTCGCATCGCCTTGCACGTCCCAGACCAGACCGACACGCGGGCCGAGGTTGGCCAGCGAATGGTAGATGCCTCCGGTCGGGAGCCCCTTATCGCCCGGATACAGAATCCCCGGCGGGGCATTCACAAACTGGCTGGTCATTGTGCCCTGCGCAAACGCTCCCACGTCGAAATGCGATGCCTTGTTGTCCGTTGCATGGGCGGGCAGATACGGCTCCCAGCGCAGACCGGCAGTAAGAGACAGGCGGTGGTTCAATTTGACCGTGTCGGAGACATAGTAGCCGAAGTAGTTCATGACGGGGTTCCACTTCTCGATGCTTCCGAGCGTGAACGAATCGGCGAGACCAAGCATGAAGTCGGCCAGCGCGCTGCCGCAGGAACTACCGGCGGGACAAGGCGACGCCGTGGCCTGGCCGGTAAAGGAATAAGAGACGTTTTGCGCACTTGACGTTACGTAGTGCAGATACTTTCCGACCCAGTCCACGCCGAAGACAATTTGCTGACGCCCTTTTAAGAGCGTGAAATCATCCGCAAGCTGGTTGGCGCCTGAGTAAACGGTGGCCACAGAACATGTGCCGCACATGGTCGTGAAGTAACTGCTGACCGAGATCTGAGGGGAGTTGTTCGCAGAAGGCGCGACTTGCAGCCCCAGGGATGCGGCGGACGGTACACCGGCTGCAGGCCCGCGATTGATTCGCTCATAGGTCCAGGCATAGTGAAGAGAGTTGAACTTCGAAGCAGACAGAGTGAACGTGTCTCCGGCGGTCACCGCCTGAACCGTATCGATGACGCCCGGCGCCGTGGTAAGAAGCAAATTGCCACCAAACTGGGCGGGATTGCTCGCTTTCGTGTAGTAGTAGCGGCCGAAGACTGTATCGCGCGCCGATTGATTCCAGTCAATTCTGCCGAGGTACTGATTCTCATTCAAAGGAGAAGGAATGGGGTACTTCACTTCGCCATTCAGGGAGCCGCCGAGGGGAGCGCCCACGGGGATATATTTCAGCGTGCTCAAGGACGCCTGAGTGAACAAACTTGTAGGTATCTGGTTGCCAGGAAATGGCAATCCCGTCTGAGGATTGATGATCACCTTTGAGATTGCCGAAAAGTCGCCACCAAGTTCCGCCTGGGTCGGGGTGAACGAAATCGTCGTCGGAGGCGCGGTGCGCAAAATCTCTTCCTGCCAGCCGCCGAAGAAGAAGAGCTTGTCCCGTTTGATTGGGCCACCTCCCGTTACACCGAACTGGTTGCGTTTCTGCTTATCGACCGTGGTAGCGAAGTAGTTTTTCGAGTTGATAATGCCGTTCCGTATGAATTCAAAGACGTCGCCGTGAAAGGCATTGGTTCCGGATTTCGTCAAGACGTTCACCACTCCGCCAGCGCGTTCGCCATAGCTTGCCGGAATCGAACTTGTCTGAACGCTGAACTCCTGAAGGATGTCGGGAAAAGGAAGCGGCAGGTTCACAGCGCTGAAAACATCGTTATGGTATCCGCCGTCCATCAGATATTCCGTGCCGTTGGTATCGCCGCCCGCGACTGCGATGGTTTCCGATGTCGGGTAGTTCTTGCTGCCGATGTATCCGTTGATCTGCACAGAGGCGCCGGAGAGCACGACGAGCTGAGCCGGGTTTCTTCCGTTGAGAGGGAGATCGTCAACGCTTTGCGAGTTGATCACCTGCCCAATGGCTGCTGTCTCTGTCTCGGCCATTGAAGCGGTCGCCTGAACCTCAACCTGCTGCGTTACCGCGCCGACTTGAAGCGTGAAATTGACTGCAGGATTCACGTTGACCTGCAGAACAATACCGTCCTGCACCGTCGTTTTAAATCCAGCGGCGCTTACCTCGATGCGATAGGGCCCGATCGGTAGATTGCTGAGCACATACGATCCGCCCGATCCGCTGATGGCAGTGCGGGTAAACCCTGTATCTGTTTGCGTGGCCTTGACCGTCGCTTTCGCGACGAAGGCCCCCGTCGAGTCTTGAATCGTTCCTGAAACCTGGTCTACCGCCGTAGATTGCGCGAAGCAGGCAATCGGTACAGCCAGGAGCAGACAAGCGGCCATCACAAAATGCGATCTCAAACGAAGCATGGAAACTCCTCCTCGTGTGAGGCACTACGGGTCAGCTTTGGCGATTGTTTCGGGGATCTGACCGCGAATGGCGTGCTTCACCGATTCATGGCAGCCAAGTCTATTTGAGGATTTAAAAAACTGTCAAGGATAAAATAAAACGTTTCGGAAATGAACGAAGTAAACGTTTTTTGCGCATGTGAAGGTGTGCGAATTCTTCATCGAAGGATTAATATAACCACCTTATTACCAATATTTTAGGCGAGCTTTGCTCTTTGTAAAAACTCTGCGATTTCGATCCAGCCACAAAACTATTGTCGATTTGCAGGCTCGCCGATACCGCTCGCCTCCGGGCCGTCTCCAATGTTTTCTTCACAGGGAAAACACGCAGCCTGCCGGGTGATGCCGATCGGATTCCCTGCAAACTCCCACGCAAGTCCCTATAAACATTGACTATCTTCCAAGTTTCGCGCGGAAGCCGAAGTTCTCGAAGTACCGCATACAGACCAATTGAGTCGATGGGGAGCGCGAATGAAATAAGTTTCGAAACGTTTCAGAGTTCTGTTGACTTCGCGGCAAAACCGGATTTAGACTGGTCCACCACTGGCTGAATGCAGTCCAGAGTCGAAACGCATGTCGGAAATATTCAGCGAAGTTAGAAGCCGGCAACGATGCTCACATACTCGCACTGGGGGTTGGATGCGCAACCGTTTTCCAGCGTTCTTCATCGTCTTGCTTTTTCTCCTTGCCACCCGCCGGACGGCGATCGGAAAGGAGGCCGTTCTCATTCCCCAGGTCGATGGACCGTTTTGGCAAATCGCGGGCGACCCGGACCTCGGCCCCTACACGTCCCCCAGGCAACAACCCGTCGACTTCGCCATCTGGCAGGCGGCCGATGGAACCTGGCAACTTTGGTCATGTATTCGTGCGACTAACGTACCCGGCAAGAGCAGGCTCTTCTATCGCTGGCAAGCAAACAAACTTACAGATTCCAATTGGGCTCCGATGGGAATTGCGATGATGGCTGACACGAATTTCCGAGAGGTCGAAGGAGGCCTGCAGGCTCCCTACGTGTTCAAATTTGGCCCGGAATACTGCATGGTCTATGGCACATGGGACCACATCGCGTTGGCCGAAAGCCAGGATGGCAAAACCTTCGCCCGGCAACTCATGCCCGACGGCAAGTCTGGAATGTTCGGCGAAGAGACTGGATCGAATACACGCGATCCTGACGTGATCAAGATCGGAAATCTCTTCTACATCTATTACACCGCGGGGCCGAACCACCAGGGCGCCGATTATGTACGAACCTCAAAAGATCTGATTCACTGGAGTGCTTCAAGAAGAGTAGCTTTCGGCGGCTCGTCCGGAGACGGCCCGTGGTCAGCGGAATGCCCTTTTGTCTACTTCCACAAGCCGTCGAGCTACTACTACCTCTTTCGGAATCAGGTCTACGGTCAAAACGCAAAATTCAGTGTTTATCGCTCAAGAGATCCGCTCGACTTCGGGAAAGGCAATGACAACGATCTCGTGGAAACCATGCCTTACGCCGCTCCCGAGATTGTGAAATCCGAGGGACAGACCTATCTCGCCGTTTTGTTACCTGACTTGAAAGGAATTCAGATAGCCAAGCTGAAGTGGGTGGCTAAACCATGACCAAAGCACAAGGCTCGACAGCCGCCGCTCCTTTCCGCGTGGGTCTGCTGAGTTTTTCGGATGGAAGACCGCGGGTTCATGAGAGTCTTCGGGAAGCAGTCAAGCGTAACGAGACAGCGCTGGCCGAAGCAATTGCAAGCGACCCCTTGTTAGTGGCGCAGCCAGCCCGTGAAATCGTCCACTCAATCGTTCAGGCAAAGTCCGCCGCATCTGAAATGCGAGCTGCGGGAATTGAAGCGGCGGTCTTCAACATTCCTGTGTTTGCCTTTCCAAATTACAGCCTGATGGCTGCGCGGCTTTTGGACATGCCCGTCATTCTGAATTCTCCGAAAGATCCTTCTCTGCCTGGTTTGGGAGGGATTATGGCGGCCCAGGGCGCCATGGCGCAAATCGGATTGAGATCGGCCAAACTTTGGGGCAATCCCAAGGATGAACCCGAATTGCAGGCCAGGCTCTCAGCATTTTGCCGCGCCTGCGGAGTGATCGAGCGGCTCAAAGGCAGCGTGTTCGGGCTGATCGGCGGCCGCAGTATTGGAATGAATACGGGCGTCGTGAACACGCAGGAGTGGATGCGCCGATTCGCAATCGACGTCGAGCACATCGATCAGCTCAGAGTCGTCGATGTGGCGCGCAACCTGGCAGACGAAGACGTGAATCGAGCCTACGCGTGGATGTGCAGCCGCATGGGGCAGGTTGCCACGACGGGCAAAGCCGCGCCGGACAATGTGAAAGAGCAGATTCGCCATTACCTCGCAATCCGCGAAATCGTGAAGGAGTTTGGGCTGGACTTTGTCAGCTTGAAATGTCACTACGATTTGAGCGAGTATCACGTCACAGGCTGCGTGAGCGCCATGTTCCTGAACGACCCGTATGACTGGGATGGGCCGAAAGATCCAACCGTGATGGCATGCGAGGCAGACGCGGATGGCGCCTTGACCATGCAGATTCTGAAATTGATCAGTGGATATCCGACGCTGCTATTCGATCTGCGCAGTTATGATTTCGAAAACAAGCTTTATGTTTGCTGCAACTGCGGGGCGCAGCCATCCTGGTATGCAGCACGCAGCAATGATCCGGCGGAGAACCTGGCGCTTGTTCACCTGGAACCCGTCATTCCAAAGTATGGCGGCGGCGGTGCGCACTTCTCTTATGTCTGCAAGTCGGGAGAAATCACGCTGGCCCGGCTGACTCGTGTGAATGGCGATTACAGAATGTTTATCACGCGAGGGGAATTTGTGGATTTCCCCCGCGAGAAGATGGCGCAGACATGCGCACAGTGGCCGCACGGCTACGTGAAAATGAATGCCGAGCCCGCGGACCTGATTGACATGTATAACACCAATCATGCTCACGTGGTTCCAGGAGACCATCGCCGCGCGCTCCAATACTATTGTGAATTCATGGGAATTCACGCCGATCTACTGGATTAGAAAAAATCTGAAGCGGCGCAACTCCGCGGATCAGGGTTAGCAGGCTGAACTTGGCACGAATTCCAAATCTCCGGTGGTGGATCGCAGGACTGCTCGCAGCCGCTAGCGCGCTGGCCTATGTCGACCGCCAGACCTTGCCAATCGTGATCGGCGAGGTCGAAAAGACGATTCCGATTACGGATCAGCAATTCGCTCATTTGCAGTTCATGTTTCTGCTTGCCTACGGAATCATGTACGCCATTGGCGGCAAGATTACCGACGTGCTGGGCGCCAGGTGGGGATACGTGGTCTTCATCGTATGGTGGTCGGGCGCAAACTTCCTGCAAGGCACGGTCTCGAGCGTTTTCGGACTCGGATGTGGACTTTTCCTGTTGGGGATTGGCGAAGGCGGTTGCTTCCCTTCCGCCTCGAAGGCCATCTCCGAATGGTTCCCTGCGAAAGAGAGATCGATGGCCTTCGGCATGTTCAATGCCGGATCAGGTCTGGGCGCAACGTTTGCTCCGCCTTTCATCGCGGCGATTGTGCTGGAGCTCAACTGGCGCTGGGTATTCTTCATCACCGGAGCTATAGGGTTTGTCTGGGCCGCCATCTGGATCGGGCTGTACTTTCCGCCCACGCACCATAAGCGGATTACCGAGACCGAGCAGCGGTATTTGCAGGAGGCTCACCTGGCCGCGTCGGCAACAGGAAGAAACCTGAGCTGGGCAGATCTCTTCCGTTACCGACAAACCTGGGGCCTGGTTGCAGCCAAGGTCTTAACGGATTCAGTCTGGTTCTTCCTGATCTCGTGGCTGCCGAAGTACCTGCTGGATGTTCGCCATTTAAATACGAGAGCCATTGGATATTACGCGTGGATTCCGTATGCATGGGCAGCTTTCGGCAGTCTCCTGGGCGGATGGCTGTCGAGTTACCTGATCCGCCGCAAGTTCTCCATCGATGTCTCGCGAAAGATCTGCTTTGCTGTAAGCGCGGCATGCATGCCTGTGTCGCTCCTGATCACCGTTTCTCCATTGACGAGCACGATTGTCTTTTTCAGCCTCGCCATGCTTAGTCACCAATTCTGGTCGACCATCATCTACAGCGCCGTGACGGACATTTATCCAAGCGCAGTGGTCGGTTCCATCGCCGGCCTACTGGGAGCCGTGGGCGCATTTGGTGCCATGCTTTTCAACCTGCTGGCCGGATTTCTTCTTGGCACCTATCACACGTATGCCTTGATCTTCATGATCCTGGGACTGCTTCATCCGCTTTCGTTTGTCATCATTCTGATGGTTGTGCGCAAGATCGAACCGCTTGACAGTCGCTGGATCAATCACGGGCAGGTAGCGCAGGTTTAGATGATTTGGCAGTTGAAGTAGCTTGATCCATAAAGTCTGCACTGTGCGTTGCATGCGTGCCGACGCAGTCAGGGGTGGAGGCATTCCATGAAGATCGGCATAGCCGTTGCGAGTCGCGATGCACTGCCAAGCGCATTCGTCGTTTTTCGGGACGACCTTTGCCATTGCGTCGATCGTGCCGCCGATCTCGGCTTCGACGGTGTCGAATTGGCTCTGCTCCGCGCCGAGGAAGTGAACATTCTGCGGATGAAAGAGCGGCTCTCGGCTACAGGCCTGGAGATTCCATGTATCTCTTCCGGACAGGTCTTCGCCGCCGACCACCTCTACTTCACGCACCCCGATCCTGACGTCCGCTCCCTTGCCGTCGATCGCATCATCGGGATGATTCAGTTGGCAGCGGAATTTGGTGCTCGAGTGAACACCGGAAGAGTGCGGGGAATCATCCACGAAGGTGAGACTATGGAAACGGCGAAGCAGCGGTACTTGAGCTGCCTGCATCGTTGCGCGGATGTCGCAGAGACACTTGGCGTGGAATTGATCGTGGAACCGGTGAACAGGTATGAGGTGAACTTCATCAATTCGTGCGCAGAAGCCCTGGAACTGATCAAAGAAACAGGGCGACGGTGTGTCAAGCTGATGCCTGATCTCTTTCATATGAATATTGAAGATGCCTCCTTCCGAGAGTCCTTTGAAAATGCCCGTGATTACATCAGCTATGTTCATGTTGCGGACAGCAATCGCCTGGCGCCTGGATGGGGCCACCTTCCCTTCGACGAGGTTTTTGGGATTCTTCGGGATATCGGGTACGACGGCTACCTTACTGCCGAGATCCTGCCGCGGCCGGAACCGGATCTTGCAGCGGCCCAGGCCGCCAGTTACTTGTTGCAGAAATTGAATCGGATTGAGACCAGGAAATGACTTTGCAAGTGGTTCGGGAGGCGGTTTCGACACAATGATCAAGCGCACAATGCGGGATGTCGCCCGACTTGCCGGCGTATCGGTGGCGACGGTGTCGGCTGTAATCAATGCGAGCGCGACGGTGAGCGAAGTGCGTTCCAAACGAGTGCGGGAAGCCATGGAGGCGCTGGACTATTATCCCGACCAGGTGGCGCGAAGCCTGAAGGTGGGGCGAACGAACGTCGTTGGAATGGTGGTTCCCGATATCACGAATATCTTTTTTCCCCAGCTCATCCGGGGAACTGAGGACGCTGCGCGACAAAACGGTTATTCGGTCATCCTTTGCGACTCAAACGAAGACCCGGAAGAAGAGCGCCGGCATCTGGACACGCTCTTCTCGCGACGTGTGGACGGCGTACTCATCGCCTGCTCAGATCCGGCAGCAGGCTACGAGCACCTTATGCGGCGCCGGTTCCCGATTGTCTTTGTGGATCGTATTCCCAGGGGAACAATCCACGCCGGAGTATCAACCGACAATGTGGAGGCCGGCCTTCGCGCAACCAACCATCTCATCGAACTCGGCCACGAGAGAATTGCGTTCATCACCGGCCACCTTGGCCATTCGCCGCACTACGGCAGGCTTGAAGGATTCCGAAAAGCGATGCAGGCGAAAGGCCTGCCGATTCGCGATGAATTCCTTCGGGAAGGTGACCTTGAGATCGAGACTGGCCGTCGCCTGGGTCTTGAACTTCTTTCCTTGAACCCGCGCCCCACGGCAATCATTACGAGCAACAACAGGATGCTGCTCGGACTGACGGGAGCTTTCACGGAGTTGGGAATTCCCTGCCCTGCTGGAGTGAGTGTGGTGGGATTCGACGATTCCGTCTGGACAGAACACTTCAGTCCTGGATTGACGGTGATGGCTCAGCCAGCGTTTGAGATCGGAAAAGCTGCCTTTGCCATGCTGCTTTCCAGAATGCAACCCGCCGATGGTGAAGTGAGCAACGATCCAGGTCTTCGTCTGTTCCCTGCCGAACTCCGGCTGCGAGGATCTACCGCCGCTCCTCCAGAATCCGACCTGCCTCGCTCTCCCAAGGGCGCCAGAAAGACGCTTGTCACAACTGGTACGATTTCCCGCAAGGGACACGTGCGCGGCTG